>Ga0265594_1000378_pt1 | contig 37022 bp, 45 predicted proteins | sample saktaG_11_FD_190147 | JGI IMG/M metagenome (GOLD analysis project Ga0265594, IMG submission 190147) | Saline water microbial communities from Sakinaw Lake, British Columbia, Canada - sak_2011_5_24_80m | ecosystem: Environmental > Aquatic > Non-marine Saline and Alkaline > Saline ... | reverse complement strand
ATTATCCAGTCTGAAAATGAGCCAGAAAAAAATGGGAAGCGTCAGGATCATGATATAGGCCATTGGTTTGAACTGCTGGGTACTCATCTCCATCTGGTCTTTCATCATCATCTCCCGTTTTGCTTCAAGTTTCTTGACCCGTTTCTCTTCCTTTGCAAGCATTGCTTCACGGTATTCCTTCTGAAAGACTTTCATCTTCTCCTGAACCGATTTCATCTTTGCATAATCAATCGTATACTTCTGGATCGTTGATGAATATACCGCAGTTATTGTTGAGAGAATGATGATAACAATGTAAAATGGGATATGGAATGAGTCAACAAGAGGGCCAAGTATCACATTTAATCCCTCTCCAATTCCGGCCCTGACCTCAGGAATACTCGCAATAAGTATCATCCCCATCGCAACGATGAGTGGGGTCATACTTGTATTTTTCGATCCAGTACGTGTCAATACTATCACCTAAGTATCGTAATCAGTTCAGAAACCGCTTTTTCAAGCAAAAAATCCGCATTTGTGATATATTTTACTGTGCATCCACAAACCATTGCGTATGCAGCAGCAACTGAACGGTTAAACTGCTGGTGGGCATCAATGTCCCTGAATCCCTCAATATCTCTGGTCCTTGAATTATCAGATAAACGTCGTTTTAAGATCTGATCAGCATCAGTCTCAACAAGGACAATGATATCAGGTATCAGTTCCTGAATAACCCACAGAGGGAGACCGGCCAGGAATCCGGAGGTAGTCTTCACCGAAGCATGGGTATCGATAATGATGTTCCCATCTATTTTAGCAATTCCCTGGGATGCTAATCTTTGAAGACGTTTCTGGGTATCCTTTCCAAGTGTTCGCATCAGATCACGATCATGAGCGATATCCTCTTCTTGTGCTACCTCAAACATAAAAGACCCGAAGTTGATGTTTGAATATACAATACCCTCTTCTCCGAGCTTTTTAATAGTCTCATCAATTACTGAGGTCTTGCCAACACCTGGTACTCCGGTAATGATTACCTTTTTTCCTGCCATATAATTTCTTTTTTATTATTCTTTGCCAAAGAATGTTCGCATAAACGGATACATCTCCATGATCTGTTCATTTGCAATCTCCTCATACAAACGGTACGTAATACTCACCGTAAGTAACAGACCGGTACCACTGACACCGCCAATAACACCGAACAGATTTGCAATAACACTTAAGAGACCGATGAATGCACCACCAATAACCGTTACACGGGGAATATACCGGTCCAGTACTTTCTCAAGCACTTTAGGACTTCTTCGGTATCCGGGAATCGACATCCCTGATAACTGGATCTGTCGCGCTACTGCTTTTGAGTCAAGACCTGCCGTCTTCACCCAGAAGAGAGCAAAGATAGAACATCCTACTATCATGATGATGAGATTAATAATCAGCCTGATAATAACCAACCATGCATCAGGCCCGGTAAACCCGTCAGCCCACCACATCCACTGTGTAGGCCCTTGTATTGGTGCCAGGAAGTACATCAGTCCGTCAATTGGAGTCTGTCCCTGAAATACCCCAAGGATAGTTATTCCTACATTATTCAGAAAGAGTCCGACCATCTGAATATTTGCAAGCAGTACACTGACAAGAATCATCGGAAGCACACTGGCGTAAATAAGTTTTACCGGAAATCTGCTTCTGGCACCCCTGACCTGTGCATGTGCAAGAGGTATCTCAATACGGGTTGATTCAACAAATACAATGACCAGGAATATGAGAACCGTAGTGATAAACGCAATGATATTCGGGCCAAAGTACTGGAGAAAGTTCGCTGCGGGATCCACAATAACCCCGACGAGTCGTGGGAAAAACCCAACCGGGTACCCGTCAGTCGGTGAACTATTCCAACTGATAAACCCGTTAACCAGTTGCTGCGAGACACCTGATATGATGAAGAGACCCACTCCGGAACCGATACCCCATTTTGTGACAACTTCATCCATAAAGACGACAAGTACACCGCCAACACAGATCTGTATGAAAATGAGGAGCGTTAACAATCCGGTGCTGCCACCAAAGAACTGAGATGCAAGAACCGGACTTGGAATGAGAAAACCACCAACAATCATCGGTGCTGCCTCAACTGCAATCATGACAAATATCAGGAGCTTCTGAAGCCCCATATAGATGACCTGACCACGGGGTTCACTCGTATCGATACGAAAGATATCTGCACCCTTCAGGAGTTGCAGAACAATAGAAGCAGTGACAATGGGACCAATACCAAGTGTCACGATAGATCCACTTGCACCAGCCATGAGTACACGGAAGTACTCAAACAGATCCTGGGACTGTGGATCCAGACCCCAGACCGGTACATTAGTTAATATAAAATAAATCAGTAGAATTCCAAGTGTCCACAACAATTTTTCCTTAAAGTGGACATGGCCATCCGGGGCCCTGACCGCTGGCATCTTTGCCAGAAGTGGCTCCATTCTATCAAGCAGTTCTCCCATCTTTTCACCAGAACATAAAAAATGTGAATCAGGCAGGAGTTACTGCCTGTCCACCTTTAGCCTCGATCTTTTCAACTGCCTGACTGGAGAACTCCTTTGCTGTGATGGACATCTTATTGGTCACCTGTCCGCCGCCAAGCACCTTGTCAATACCGATATCTGTTGCATCAATAACAACAACGCCACTTTCTTCAGTGGCTTTTCCCTGTTTGAGCAGAACAGGTACTATCTGATCAATATCGCCAACGTCCATAACCTGCTGTTTTCCTTTGGTGTCATGGTAAAAACCATGTTTGCCAAAGACATATCCCTGTTCAAGATATATCCTGACAAAATGGTGTTTACAGCCACCAGAGTGACCTCTGCCACCCCGGTTTCCTGCACCACGACGGTTCTTGTGTGTACCGCCACCACAGGTCCGGGATCCACGATATTTTGAGCGTTTATTTACCGGCATGTGGATTACCTCATTTTATACAGGAGACGATTTATCTCCTCACCATGATATCCAAGCGAACCTCCCTGCTGGAATGTCCGTTTGGTGGTCTTGTGTCCTTTACGGGGAGGATGGAGTCTGAAGACAGGCTTAACGCCAGGGATATCAGTCAGACGTGCATCTCCCGTTGAAAGAGCCACAGCAAATTCATTTATTCCGGAATACTGTGAGTTTTCACTGATATATGCATCAGTGAGTCTCGCATTACCGGTGATTCTTCCCCGGTTTTCAATTACTTCGGTAAGTGTCTCAGCATTGACCTCACCATATGCAACAAAATCCTTCACTTTCCGTATCATACCCACATAAGCAGGAGTATCCGGAACTAACACACAATGATTCACATGGTGAAGACGAAGCATCTTTAATGTGTCTTTTATCTCGCGGGGAGTTTTTACAACACCCCGAATCTGAACAACCGCATACATCACTCCTCCCCTCCAATCCGAATCATGCTGGTTGCTTTGAGTGCATTAAATGTCGCTTTTGCATAGTTAATCGTTGTTCTGGTCTGCCCACGGGTCTGTGCCCAGACATCGCGAATACCTGCAAGCTCAAGCACTTTCTTACCCACGTCTCCGGTGACAAGCCCAATGCCCTGTGGAGCAGGTTTGAGTGTTACCCTGACACTACCTGCAGATCCGGTGACGAGCATTGGAATTGAGTGAGGATTGCTGCATCCACATTCCCAACTGCCACAGCCACGTTTGACCTTTATCAGGTTCTTCTTGGCATTCAGTATTGCTTTACGGATAGCATCGCCGACCTGAACATCTTTTCCCTGTCCAAATCCAATGTATCCGTCTTTGTTTCCGACGACCACAACAGCTCTGAATTTCACCCGGCGACCGGAGTCTGTCATACGCTGTACCATATTGATGTCAAGTACTTCATCCACCAGATCAGGCAGGAACGTATCGACTATCTCAGGTTCTTTGATGGGTTTTCCGCTCGCAAGCACCTGGTCAATGCTTATTATCTCCCCGGCCTGAACTTGTTTTCCAAGTCCGGTGAGCGGTACCCATACTTCCTTCTCATAAGCCATATTACTTCAGCTCCTCCATAATTGCGTCAACAGCGGTCCCTACCTGCATTGGCAGAGTCTCTGCACGCTCCGGAGCATATGATGCGATATGTTCGCCCTTACACCGCTCATCTGACGGAAGAATCTCTTCACCGTGCGGTATGTTCAGGCCGGCTTCAACTGCCCCTTTCAAGGCAGCAAAGACACAGGCCCCTCTTCTTGCCCGGTGAAGTCCAATATCAAGTACTGCTCCTTCATGACCTGCATTCAGAGATTTAACCGCTAAGAGCATACCTGTGAGGTATGCTGCAGGTGTGTTAGAGAGCGAACCTTCATATCCGAATTTTCGTAGTTCAGCTGAATTTGCCGCTACAAATGTTCTGTCTCCATCCAGTTCCGCTGTTACCAGCTGACAGATGATATGCCGGTTAGTCTTTCTGACAACCATCCGTGGAACATCAGCCATTACGAGCTTCGTTCTGGCATAGTAATCGGTTCTTCCTTCCCTTCTTCTCCTAAACGGAACGAAATACCTGGGTCCGGTTGCCATTATTTCTCCCTCCCTATCTCAATCTGTGCTTTCAGATGGGATACAGTCCTGAACTGACCACCAGCTGACCGGCGGTAAAAACTCCGGTAAATAGTGGGGTTTATCTCTCCGGATGCACGCATTTCCCGTAAGACTCTCCTTTGTGCCCGGATTTTACGTATCCATCGGCGTTTCTTTGGATCACGGGCACCAGCAGAACCTTTCCTTCGGCCTGGTCCTTTACAGTGACCGTAACTACGCTTTGCCATCTTTGCCCTGGCTCGGCCACGGGAAACACCTTTCTTCTGATGTGATGCAATTGCACCATCTGTAATAAGTTCTCTGATATCTTCACGTGCAATAGCGGCTGCAATATCACTTGACCGTTCTGGATCAAGCCAGACACGATGGACACCGCATTTCAGAACTGAAGCAGCTAAACGTTTCTGATTGACAAGGCTTTGACTGCTCATTCCTCTTCCTCCTCATCATCAGATATGTCGTCAGATGCGTCGTCATCATGAGCAGTACTCACTTTTGTAGAAGTCTTCTCCTTCTTGATGAGTGTGACATCTTTTTTATTGAGTACTTTGATGCCGGCAACAGATGCTGCTTCCTGAATCAGGATGCGTTTCCTGCCCCCGACTGATGCTGCAATACGGACTGCGTGTGTCGTTGGATCAACATCGGCTAGATCCAATGGATTATAGACCAGCGATTCAAAAAACCCGCTTGGGTGCATACCTCGGACAGCAATAGGACTTCCATATCCAGGAGTGGGTAATGGTCCTTTTGCTTTTTTCTGTCTCCGTTGTTTGCTCTGAATACCCCGGGGACGACGCCATGAGTCTTTGACACATTTCTTCTTGTCAACCCCTTCGCGTTTAAACCGGGTAGATTTATTCTTTCGGACACGGAGGAGTCTTTGTATTTCTTTTGTCATATCTCCTCACTCCTTCTTGACAATATATATTCCGTCCTGGAATACACGGGGATCACGATTGCGAACTTTTGTTGCACGCTCAATATTTGCTGCGGTGGCACCAACAAGATCTTTGTTAATACCGGTCACAACAACCTCATCATTACCGGACTTGACTGAAATATCAGGGAGGATGTTTGCATAACGTGGATGCTTTTCTCCAAGAAAGTTCACAATCTCTAATTTTTCGCCCTGAACCTTTATCTGAATCGGAAAGTGGCTGTATACAACTTTCATAGTGTATACATACCCATCAGTTACTCCGGTGCACATATTGGTTATATGGGATGCAAAAGTTCCTATCATCGCATAGGTCTGCTTTTTCGAGACAGACGTTGAGACGACAACAGAATCTTCTTGAATGGTAATCGTAATCCCGGGATACCACATATCACGCTGCAGGCGGCCTTTCGGACCGTTGACGATAATAGTGGATTTTTCCTCGGTGATAGTGACACCAGGGGGTATGGATACGGTTCGTTCTGCATACATAATGCCTGTCACCTCAGTACACATACCCCAGCAGTTCACCGCCGATACCCTGCTGGCGGGCATCCTTATGGTTCAATACTCCCTTTGATGTTGATATCACCAGGAGTCCGATATTCTTTGATGGCAGGTACCTCTGTTCCCAGTCTTCCATCTCACTTGCTTTGACTGAGAATCGTGGTGTTATCACACCACATTTATTGATATAACCGGTGAGGCTGACTTCAAATTGTCCGCCCCGTCCGTCTTCAATATAAGTGTATTCCTGCACATACCCTGCTTCCTGCATAATGCGAAGCATTTCACCTATTAATCTGCCTGCAGGCTGAATGATACATCTCGATTTTCCGGTATCAGCCGCATTTTTGAGCGTGCTCATTGCATCTGCAACAGTATTGAGTCTTGCCATATCTGTAAGCCTCCTAGTTCAGTTTTTTAAAGCCCATTTTTGGAGCCCACTCTCGGAAACACTGCCTACAGAAATAGATATTATATCTCCTGACAAGACCCTGCTTCCGGCCACAGAGCTGGCACTGGTGAGCACCACGCCCAAATAACTTCGTCCTCTCCTTTGCCATTATGAAACCTCCACCCGGTACAATTCAGCGACAAACCGTATCGCATCTTCAGGGGCAACACGCTGTTTTTGTGGGAGTTTCTTCTTTTGAATGTGGCGACGTGCAATCCGCTTGCCGTTTCGTCTGACAGTGACATTAACATCAAAACCAAAGATACCAATCTTTGGATCATAAGTCATGCCCGGGTAATCAGTATGCTCCTCAACACCAAACGAGAAGTTACCCTCTGCATCAAATTGATACGCAGAGAGTTTACGCTCGATTATCTCAAGGGAAGTGTCAAGGAACTTTTCTGCAACCTCACCCCTGAGTGTGACTCTGCATCCGATTGGAGCGCCTTTTCTAATACCAAACCCCGGTACTGTCTGTTTTGCATAACTTCTGATAGGAGTGCCACCAGTTATTGCTGACATGAGATTCTCGCCATTAACGAGTTTCTCTCCACTCTCACCAACACCCATGTGGACCACTACTTTCTCGATCAATACTGCACGATTTGGGTTCATTCTTCAATCCCCCAGGAATCTATTGCAGGGCTCTGTCGCCCAACCATCACAACGTACTCATCAATGGTCTCAAACATCGTGCCTGATGACTCATTGGTTAATAACACACGGTTTGGAACGCTTCCGGGAACAACAATTATCTCCTTTATCCTGGCAACAACACCAGAGTGCTTTCCACCGATTACCATGGCCATATTTCCCTCAAGATAAGGGAAGTGATCTACGATCTTGTTGTAATCTTCTTCTTTTAATGAGAGAACAACTGAATCGCGGGTCATGTACGTGTTATCTGCAATGAGATTCGACCCGTCACGAAGGTTTAACTGAACCTTTCCACCCCTGACAAGGGTCTTGTTCACAATCTTGACAAGACGGGTCTGTGCTGCAGCCTCATCTATCTCGATAGTCTTGTGTCTACCCTTTTTATCACGAAGAATGCGGTAAAACCTGCCGGTTTTTGGAAGGGCGATGATATCAAATATTCCGATACCCATGGAAGGATGACGACATGGACGACCATTTATGATGAGATCACGCTGCTTTAAGATCTGTCTGACCTCTTTCATGTTTCGGGCTAGGCCCATATGATCACGAAGCCAGACTGCAATCGGCATGGCGTTTGCATTATGTGGGCCTGGTGAGGGTTTTATTATGAATGTATTGACTTTTCGTGCAATTCCCCATGAATCAGGGGCCACATATCTTTTGAGATGATCACCCATATTACTCACCCACCAGTTTCTCTTCCCGACGCTTGTCAGCAAGATTCAGTTTTATTATGACCACATTTGAGGGATCAATCGGACGTGGGACCTCAGTACCGTCTGCTTTCTTTACAGAGACACCATCAACCACAATCTTTGTCTTTCCAGGCAGGACAAAGTCAACCAGACCTTCCTTTCCCGTATGATCTCCACGGGTCACCCTAACAGTGTCACCCTTGACAACACGAAGATTTCTCTTATCGTATTTTTTTCTCAGCTCTTCTGTCAACGGTGCACGCAAAAGTGATCCTCTGATATGGGGAGGTGCATTATATCGTGCACGCCGTTGTTTTCGTGGCTGTTTACTTGCGATTCTGACCATCATTTCACCTATACAATCGTTGTTGCCATAGAACCAAGACGGGGATACCTGACGGCAATCTCTCGTGCAATTGGACCCTTTATCTCGGTCCCACGTGGTTCATTGCGGTCATCCACAATAACAACGGCATTATCCTCAAAAGAGAGCCGCATGCCATTTGGTCTTCTGATCTCTTTTTTCTGCCTGATAACAACGGCTCGTACAAGCTTGCGCCGCATATCAGGAGTCCCTTTCTTCACACTCGCGATAGCAATATCTCCAAGACCGAGCTTTGGTTGTCTTTTCCTGACACCATGATACCCTAGTACCGCGATTACCTGTATCTGACGGGCACCGGTGTTATCAGCACACATCATACGTGTTCCGGTCGCAAGAGCTCTTGGAACGGTTGAACCTAGTCCCTTCATGATACCTGCACCTCTACAACAACAAAGGTCTTTGTCTTTGAGAGCGGGCGGCACTCAGCTATTCTCACAGTATCGCCGGTATGCGCATTGATACATGGCGGATTGTGAGCATGCAGTGTTGAACTACGCTTCTGATACCGCTTATATTTCCTGATGAAATGCAGATAGTCTCGTTTAACGACTACTGTCCCAGTCATCTTATCGCTCACGACTTTGCCGGTGATCACCTGGCCGCGCACCGGCAAGGTGCCATGAAACGGGCAGTTTACGTCTTGACACTCCTCTGTTGGGAGCGGGACGTTTAATCCTATATTTCTTGCCATTATGAACCTCTATATTTTTACTCGCATGCTGGTCCGCCGTTCTGGCGGAAGGGCAATCAGAGTTCCAAAGACCGCAACGCACGTACCATCAGGCAGCGTAAACGCAAATGTTGTCCCTTTCTTCTGAATTTTCATAATACCCTTTTTGGTTTTGATATGAAGCATATTCCTGGTTTCAAAGACTACAAGTCCTTTGATGGAACACTGTGCCCCATTATCAGCATGCACAACCGAAACATCCAGTCCTATCAGTTCATGATACAGGATGTTTCGGATTGAAATCATGCCCGGCTCTTCCTCTGATTTTGTTCAGTCATTATTCGTGCTATGGTGCGGCGAATCTCTCCGATTTTACCTGGATTTTCGGGTGCACCACCTGCACTGACTTTTCCACGATACTGAATCAAATCCATCCTGAGCTTGTCTATCTGCTCAACAAGCTCAACATCTGATAACTGTGACACGTCACGGGCGCGGAACAATGCCATTATTCCTCATCTCCCACAACTGGCGCATCATCAAAGATCTCAGTCTCCATGACACTATCCATGTCTTCTTCAAAGTCATCATACTCATTATCAGACTGTTTTTCTGTTCCAACAGAAGTCACGCTGATATCGAGACGATCCTTTTTCTTCATTGGTTTTGCTGTTATCTCAAAGTGATCCGGAATTATTGCATCTGGGGGGATGAGCTTGACCTGAACACCGATAAGACCCAGCTTTTTTATCGCAATGGCATATCCCTTCTCAACAATGGTATTGACCGGATCACCTGCATGCTTGATATACCCGTCAGTAAACTTCTGAACCCGGCCACGAGATCCGGTCAGCTTTCCTGACAGGACTACTTCACAACCGAGAGCCTTGGAATCCATGACACGGCGAAGTGTTGATGAACCGGCTTTTCTGAAATACCATCCACGTTCAAGTGCACTTGCAAGACGTTCTGCCATTATCTGTGCATTCAGATTTGGATTCTGAACCTGCTGAACTTCTATCTGAGGTGATTCCACACCATAGATAGTTGCAAGATCCTGTGTCAGAGCCCTGACCACCTTCCCTCCTTTCCCGATAACAATTCCGGGTTTTTCGGCAAAAATGGTCACCTGGGTTCCAAGGGGAGTTCTCACAAGATCCATCCCCCCATATCCGGCCCGTTTCAGCTCTTTTGTGAAGTGCTTCTCGACCCTGACCTTGCGAACACCTTCTGCTACAAATTTCCTCTCTACAGCCATCAAATCACTCCGTTTCTCTGACAATAATCTCGATATTTACCATCTCCCTGTCTTTGGGTGTTGCACGTCCCATTGCTCGAGGGAAAAATGCACGCCGCCTTACACCACGGTTTGCAGAAACATGGATGATTTCAAGGTTATCTGAATCGAGTCCGATGTATTCTGCATTCTTCCTGACACTGTTTATCAGGCGCAAGTACACCTTCGTTGCTTTTTGCGGGTACCTGCCTGCATCCCATTTATCAAGACCGCGTTTATGAGCGACATTGCGGTTAAATCTCTTAAATGGAATAGCCTTCTTAAAGAGAAGGACCTGCTCAAGATATGCTTCAGCCTCATCAAGACGCTTGTTTCTGATAAACGATGCAATCTCAATGGCATGTTTGGGCGATATTGGTGCCTCGTTGACCTTACCACGGGCAATATTCTCCTCATCCATCTGCATGGAATACGCAATTTTTGCCATGATAATCACTTTAGAGGTACGAATTTACTCGACCGGGTAGCACCAATACCTGCTGAACCGTGTGAGACTTTCCTGCGGGTTGGAGCAAACTCACCAAACAGGTGGAAGATTGCTTCGGGCTGGATAGTGACTTTGATAAATTCTTTCCCGTTATGGATCTCAATTTCAGATCCAACCATTTCCGGGAGGATGAGCATATCTCTAAGATGAGTCCGGATTCGACGGTCTCCACCTTTACGATATGTCTCAAGGAACTTCTCCTCACTATCTTTCCACCCCCGCTTCACTTTTCTTCTGGCACTGGCGGGCATGATAGGAATAAGATCGGTAAGACTCATCTTCTGAAGCTCCTCAATCTTATATCCATGGAAGGTAAACTCTTCTTTCCGCCGTGGTAACTTCTTCTGAACTTTTTTTGCCATTTTGGATCACTTCCTTCCTGTCCGTCGTGCAGCAACATGACCTACTTTTCTGCCTGGCGGAGTGTTCCGGCTGACGGTCTTTGGCCGTCCACAGTGCTGATGACCTCCACCACCAAATGGGTGATCGATAACATTCATTGCCTGTCCTCGAACTCTTGGCCAGTTGCTTGCAGTATTCTTCATCTTATGGTACTTCTTTCCGGCCTTGACAAACGGTTTTTCATTCCTTCCGCCACCTGCCACAATACCAACAGTTGCCCGACAACGTCCATTAAACCACTTGGTTGAGCCGCTCGGCATCTTTACTGCGACACGCCCGGCCATCTTGTCTGTGACCAAAGCCTGAACACCACTGGCTCGGACAAACTTGCCACCATCATTTGGTTTGCCTTCGATGTTACAGACATACAACCCGGCAGGAACCTCATCCAGAGGGAGGGTGTTTCCATTCTTTGCTTCTATTCCTGAACCCCATGCAATCTCATCGCCAACGCCCATTCCTTCTGTAATGAGGACATATTCTTTGCCCCCCCCTTCCAGCCGGACACGTGCAATCGGGGTATTCCTGGCCGGATCATGCTCAATGTCAATGATCTGAGCACGGATAACAACATCAGACTTCCCAATATGTTTGAGTTCTGCTTTATAGCGGTGTGATGGTGCCCGGTACGTCGGGCCACCACGACCTCTGTTTTGTGTAGTAATTCGATGTCCCATCTTTTCACCTACATGATCCCAAGACGACTCATGATCTCTTCTGCAGCCTTATTATCGCTGAAGCTGATGGTTGCTTTCTTCTGACCCTTTGTTGTCATCACAGTGTTGACTGCAGTGACCTCTTTGCCAAAGGTCTTTTCGATAGCATGCCTGATTTCAGTTTTATTGGATCTGTTATCCACAATAAACTGCAATTTACTCTTATCTTCGACCGTCATGGTTGCCTTTTCGGTCGCATAAGGGAATTTAAGAACCATTTACCGGACACCTCCAAGCATTGTAATTGCATTTTCCGTGTAAATTGTCAGACGGGCCGACTGGGTTCCAGGTGCAAGCATCTCAACATTGAGTGAGGATGCTGACGCAACATCAACACCTGAAATATTTCTCGCAGCTTTGAGCGGAGCGTCCCCGGTTACAATAAGAAGACTTTTTCTCTGCTTGTAACGGCGTCCACGCATCTTTCCCCGACCAGCACGTACTTTACGACTATCTTCTGCACGAAGAACGTCTGCATATACACCTACTGCCTTGAGAACTTCAATAACATCTTTCGTCTTCTCAAGATCCTCAAACTGATTATCAAGGACAAACGGAAGTGTTCCCTCAAACTGATGACCACGGGATCTGACCAGTTTTTCATTGATAGTTGCAGCAATGGCAGATATAAGTGCCTTACGCTTCTCTTTCTTGTTAATATACTTAACAAGTATCTTTGCCACTTTCGGTGGATGAGCTGGCCGACCGCCACGTGTCTGTGGAACCTTAGCTGCACGTGAACTGTTCTTAAGACGTGGTATCTGTGCTACACCACGGCCTGATCCCCAGGATACTGCTGATGCAGTTATCCCGGCATAGACATATGAACCGTGTGGCTGACGTCTTCTGCTCTGGATAGCGAGTACCGCTCTCTTAATGAGATCCGGGCGGTAGGGCTCGTCAAAGACGGCAGGCAGATCGATCTCATGATCAACCTGTCCTGTAAGTGATAAAACCTGTGCCTTCATTTATCTCACCCCTGCTTACTCTCAAGGCTTACAAAGCCTATCGTTGGTTCTCGAACCTCATGTTCACCCTGTCTCATTGCATGCCGTATTCTGACAATACGTTTTGTCGGACCTGGAACAGATCCTTTAATCAGCAGATATGGATTGTGAACCTCACCATAATGGAGAAAACCTCCAGAGGGAGTGACATCTAAACCATCCTCTCCAATCTTTAAAATCCGCTTGTTAAACTCTGTGCGTTGCTGATATCCCATCTGTCCCATCATGGGTACCTGCCATCGGACATGATGAGGAGTCCAGGGACCGAGTGTACCGATATGACGCTCTTTTCCTCCACGTGAGTGTTTTCGTTTCCGAAGATGAACACCCCAGCGCTTGACCGGACCTTGTGTACCCTTCCCTTTTGTAATAGCAGTAATGTCAGTATATTGCCCGTTTTTAAAGAACGTAGTAATATCAATCTCCTGTCCAAGGAGTGATATCGCATACTCTAACCTATCCTCAATGCTACCACCATCTATCTTTGTCTCCATGAGATCCGCGACTTTTTTCGGAACCCCTGTAATCACCGATGGACGAGTATAGGTAAGAGCAAATATATCAACAACAGTGCCTTCTGCAACTGCCTTGCGTGCTTTATCAAGGTTTTTTTCTGATTCCTGATTGTTAGGGCGGGAAATACGGCGATAAACCTCTTCATCTATCTCTTTTGCCCAGACATCTGTCAGAACGTGTTTTCCATATGAGTCCGCAATGTATACTCTGAATGCAGCTACCTTCATTGAAGGTACTTCTAGAACAGTGACCGGGACCATAATGTCTTTTCCCTCATTTGGGCTCTTGGTGTGGTCATCGACCATGATAACATGTGTCATTCCCACTTTGTACCCGGCAAAACCCTGAAGGGCTGGTTCTCCCTTATATGCAGGCCAGGCATTGTATCGGGGTACCTGGCTTTTTGCACGTTTTCTTGGGCTATATGCCAGAGAACCCATACGAGGTCTGTGTATTCGTGGCATTGTATGTAAGTCCTAATTATTACAATCCTTAAACCGGCATAGTTCATGATCCTCATGAAAGATGCCGCTGGATATTTTCTAACCGGCATATCATAGTTTATGATATGATATCTGCTGATCAGGCAGGTATGATAGAGATGAGAGTGACTACGAAGCATTCTCCAAAAACATCACACTGGCACCGCAATGGTCTTCATGCAGGAATATCCTGCCAGAAATCCTTTCCCCGTGATGCGGTTAGAATGCTTCTCTGCAATTCTCATATAACGACCGGTCTCAAGCAAGAGATGCGTGACGTTTCAGCAGGTCTACAGAGGTATTTCCTTCATGCAGACACGGGCAAAGCCACAGATGGCTTTCAACCCTTGCTATCATCACATCCCACTAATTCAGCCCTGTTGTTTGTACAACTCCTTTCTGGTCTCATTTCGTATTACGAATGAGAACGGATCTGGGAATGAATACTCAACATTGAGTACACTTCCCGGGCTTCCTATTTAATTAATTAAAATAGTATATAAGGGTATTGAATACGCTATTATTCAAGATAAATGTCTCCGTCCTCTTTGAGATACACCTCTATCGGTTGTCTGACCAGACGGGATTTCGAGTTTTCGTGGATTTGAGAACGAATCTTGTTCATTAATTCGATAGAATCATACTGGACCTTTATTCCTTCTTTCTCAGCTGCATCGTAGATAACCTGTACCGCATCCAGAAGATCTGATCCACGTTCTATCACACAGAGGTGTTTTGCATCAAGTGAATAGAGAAAATCAAGAGTTTCACGTGCACGCTTAATATTTTCCCATGCTGATTTTTCAACAGTACATACATTCGCCTTTGAAGTGTTGATGATATCTGCTATCTGCTGCTGTGTCATGCCATTTTTGCGATATCTCATGACTTCTTTCTGTCTATCAGTCAATAGACCATCTTTCATATGATTACAATTTACTTTGTCAGGGTAAATCATTTTTTCTTAGTACTAATCAGGTACTGTACAAACAAATTACGGGATAGAAAATTCCGCGACCCTGATGAATTGCCTGAAAAATTCCATATATTCTGATAAACCATCTAAATATTCTCTCTTTTTTTTTTATTTTCACCAAAACACTGCCATTATGCCTGATACCATGCACCGGTCATTGCAACTCCAAAACGAATTCAAAACTTTTATTACGTTATCTAATCCAATACTCGTTGTAAAAACCTTTAGGTGCAACATGGTAGTAAAAGTTGGAATAGCAAAACTGGGTAACATCGCAAGTGGTGTAATGGCAGAACTGCTGCTTGATGAACGGGCAGACCGTGAAGACATGCAAACATTCATGGCTACCAGCGGAACAAAATTGCAGCCGGAAGACATCGACCGTGTCGTTGAAAACATGAAAGCATGGGGTCCTGACTTCTGTGTCGTTGTCTCACCTAATGGCGTCCTTCCAGGACCAAAGGGAGCACGGGAAGCTCTGGCAGCAGCAGGTATTCCTGTTGTTGTCGTCACTGATGACATAACAACGAAAAAAGAAGACTTTGCAGCGCTTAAAGAGAGCTCTTTTGGATATTTCATCATGAAGGCCGATGCAATGATCGGTGCACGTCGTGAATTCCTCGACCCTATTGAGATGGCTGACTACAACGGCAACCTCGTAAAGGTCCTCGCACTCACCGGCGCTTTCCGCAAACTTCAGAATGCGCTTGATGATGTTGTTGACCAGGTCAAAGCAGGGAAGAAGGGTGCAGATATTGTACTGCCAAAGATTGTGATGACCTCAGACAAGGCTGTTGAGGGTGAGTTTACCAATGCATATGCACATGCTAAAGCACGCGCAGCATATGAGATGGCTTCCTCAGTTGCAGGGATCAACGTAAAGGGTTGTTTCATGACAAAAGGACATGAAAACTATACCCCAATCGTTGCATCAGCACATGAAGTAATGCGGCAGGCAATGCTTCTCTGTGATGAAGCACGGGAGCTTGAAAAAGCAGTAGATGGCGTTATCCGTAAACCCCACAAAGCAGACGGAACCCGGGTTGAGAAGAAAGAACTTATCTCAAAACCCTGGTAAAACCAACCATTTTTTCCCTGATACTTTCCCTTTTTTTTACATCTGATAAAAAATACTGCAGCAAAGCGTGCAATCTGTATGCGAAAAGAGAACGGAAAATCTCATAAATTTCCAGTTAGCACTGCATTTGGAGAAGAAATAGTAATCGGGTGTATATTGCATTCTGGACTTCAATTGAGACTATGACTACAGGAAAACCTTTTCTCGTAACCATGTAAAATCATGGTTTTTTTTCAAATGCTTTATTTACATCGATTTTTGACAAGATTCTGTAAGGAGCTCTACTATCATCATACTACAATTCCCATACCATTCCGGACAGGTACACAATCATAAATCAGTCGTATGAAGCGATGATGCTGACTTGATTTTAAATTCTTTACCCAGATTCTCAGGAGATGTCAGAATTACCGGTTCATGATGAATACGTTCCATATAAGTAGAATCTGACTGCGAATTCCTATTTGGATTTATACGGGCAATGATAGTACAGAACGCAAAATGTTGTGCGTTATGCTCTTTATTAGTTTCATCGAAAAATAGTGACATAGTAAAGGCCTCTGTCCCGGTCCTTTGGTAAAAATCCAGTATCCTTAAAAGGCCATAAGCAAATGAATCAATATAAGGTTCAAATGAAGAGATCCGTGTGATGGGAAGAAGACACCTGATATCCCGTTCACCAACCGGGACCGGATGAGCATACCAAAAAAGCGAATCTCCAAAAAGATGCCGTGGTGACAGTCTTGTACATGCGATACAATCCTCCCGATACGTAGTGCCATAGTCTCTAAAATAAGAATCTGAAGCCTCTAAATATCGTTTCAGAAAGTAATCAGGGCGGAGATCTACCTGTCCCTGCATATGTGGATGAGTAAGACTTGCGCCTGCACTTACAAGATAATTCCAATTAATTGACGGAAATCCTGACGATTTTGAAAGGATTTCAACCTGGGCATGCAGAGCATCTGCAATCTGATCATGACTGAATGAAACTACTCTGTGATTCTGTGTTACCACCGTAACCGTATGAAATCGTGCGAACGGGTGCCGGTTTGGAAACGTAACACTCTCTCCCCTGCACAACCGTGTGCCATCAGGAAAAGTTGGAGTGACGGTCAGTAGACGCGGGGAGCAGAAGGGACAGGTGTCGACTTCATCATGGGAGTGAGGAGCAGCAGGCAGAACCTGTCGAATCCTTGATGGGACAATCCTCGATCGAAATCCGGTATAGACCTCCTCCCGAAATTCAATATGTACCTCAGGAATATCCAGTTGCTCTATTGAAAAAAACCGGTTATTCATCAGTAAGTAAGCCTGAAAAAAAAGAAATTTATCAATGATATCAGATATCAGACAATATACTTGCCAAGGAGGCGGATAGAGGTGACCATATCTGGTCCGAGTGGTGAACCAAAGATAATCTGGGTGACACCTGATTTCGTGAGGTCTTCACACTTTTGCTTGACGGTATCTGGAGTCCCTGCAATGGTGAATGCATCAATCTCTGCATCCCCGACAAGTCCGCCTACTGTCTTAAAGTCAAAGCGTCCAAGGGCTTCTTTAATCTTTGCTACATTGGAGAGGTCAAGACCATGACGCTGAAGCAGTGGTGGTGGTGAACCGGCTGCAATGAATGCTGCAACAATCTTTGCTGCGTTGCGTGCCTTCTTCTCATCCATGTCAATAGACATTGCGGTATATGCACCAACATCAAATTTCTTCTTCCCAACTGCCTCACATGCTTTCTTGATGAGTGGGATGGCGATATCAAAATCTTTTGGATTTGATGCGTTGATAAGTGCTCCGTCTCCAATTTCACCGGCTAATTCAAGCATCTTTGGACCTTGTGCTCCGATATAGGTTGGGATTCCCTTCTTCCCTGGAAGAGTAACACCAGTCAGCTTTGCACCATCATAATCAAAAAATTCCATTGTTCCTGTCTTTTTAACTTCTTCACCTGAACATAATGCTTTGATCTGCTGGACACCCTCTTTCAGGCGGGCAACAGGTTTTTCTGCATTAATTGCAAGTTTGGGGAGTGTTGATAGATCACCAGGTCCAATACCAAGAACTGCACGACCATCAGAGATCTCATTTAATGTGCACATAAATGAGGCAATGGCTGCAGGGGTATCAGTGAACGTGTTCATGATACCTGGTCCCATCTTCAGACTGTCTGTAGCCATTGCAATTGCTGCAAGGGTGGGATAGCAGTGGCGGTTGTTGTAGTGGTTAGTAATCCAGGCATAATCAATGTCTTTCTGTTCTGCGAGCTTACAGTATGTGACTACCTGTTTTACAGATATGTTGCCTGGGACGAATTCAATTCCATAACTCATGGGTTTACACCTCAATTGAATGTAAAACACCTGACATTAAATAAATTATCATTTGATCCTTTGATATTTCCCCGAAAATTGAAGATTTTTTTGTCTTTAGTGTAATTCACCCTTCAATTTACCAGGTGTAGACATTTATCCGGCAAAGGCGCATCGAGTATTGGAAAAAATCAGTCTGAAAATAGGTTATTTGATTTATTTTTGCATATCCTTTATGCGGTACTCTATTATCTAGGACTACGCAATATGTATAGCATTATTGAAATTTCAATTCAATATCAGGGATTGTTATGAAGATACTAACCATTGGTCTCGGAACCGCCGGGAGCAGGATTGCAGATACAATCGTATCACAGACCGGGAGTACCAAAAGCCGTGGAATTAACGCAATCGTCATTGACAATGACGGTATGTTTCTTGACCAGTTGGAACATATCAGCTCAAACGCTAAATTTTACTTCCCGAAAGAAGATTTAAAGAATCCGGATTGTATTACAACAACCCTTACCATTGAAGAGGTCAGCACAAAGATACGTACATATGATGCTGAGGATCATGATGCTATCCTTATCTGTGCAGGCCTGAGTGGTACTCTCATTGACATTATTCCTAATATTGTATCAATTCTAAGAAAGACATTGGTCGAACCTGTTTTTGGTCTTTTTATCATTCCAGAGAGATCTGAGGGCGATGCTGCACTCTCAAAAGCAGCCCGTGATTTGGCCAGGACTAAAAAACTTCTTGACGGAATTATCCTCTTTGATAATGAAATATGGTGCAACAAAGTCAGGTATCTCCTGAACAATAAAAACATACAGTCAGAATCAGGTACTGAGAAAACCGGACGGTATGGGTCCTCAGCAAAAAACAGTATAGACCCCTATCATCTCATTAATCTTGAAATAGCCAGTCGTATTAACCTGCTTGTTCATGCAGGAGAGATACAGGACAAAGCACCTGAGATGGTCCTTGATACAAATGAGATTCTCAATACCATTACAAAATCCGGTTTTATCTCAATTGGATATGCAAAAGAAGATCTCAAAGATGATTCTTTGTTCAGTCGATTTACTGCTAAAACCGAATCTCTTGTTGAACGTCAGGAACGTGCAACCCGAATCGTCAACCTGGCAAGAAAATCAGTTGAAGAAAATAATTCTGTAGAGTGTGATATAACAACTGCACAGAAAGCTCTTGTACTTCTTTCCGGGCCTGAACAGGAGTTGTCTATGAAAGGGTTTATGGCTGTTCGCTCCTGGCTTGATACCAGTATTGCCGGATATGAACTCCGTTCAGGTGATTTTCCCATATCTTCAAGGCAGGGAAATCAGGTGGCTGTGTTAATCATACTTGCAGGTCTTCGGGGTATTCCACGGTTACAGGAACTAAACGACCGTTATCTCTGCTAAATTCAGGTTACTATCAACAAACTGATATGTACGGCCTCTGACCTCTGTTTCTCATATTGGTGAGGAACAGCAATATTGTTTCATTGTAAATTGAGAGAAGAGCAGGAAGTGTTTTAGAACTGCTCTTTACAGAGTAACATGCTTGTATCACTCATTCTCTGCAATTCTTGAAAAGGGTACATTTCCCGCTCCGATTTCAGTGGTGATTGTTATCTGTTGTTCAACGGCATGACCTACATAATTCATACCTGAGTAAGAGACCAGAGAAATTCGGTTTGGATCTCCAATAAGATTGTAGATACTGCCTGATTTCATTTCAAGTGGAAATATAAAACCATTTGATTGCATACTCGCCGAAATCTCAAGCGCTCTCTCTTTTGCATATATCGGAATTTCTCTGACATTTGCAAGCATAATACCAGTTCCTGTCCTGATATAATCATCAATAGATGTCAAACCTGATGAAATGAATACAGAAAGAGGATCTATCGTTGTTCCACGATAACTAATGAGATCTGCAAACTGTTGAGGAGTTTTGTTATCTACTTCTATCCGACCACCATATGCCATCTTCACAGGAATACCATTTCTCTGAAAGACACCATCCATGGTTATACTGCAAGCCGTCATGATTCCGGCATGCCCACAAGGAATCCGGTGATCAGAATATACCACACGATATGAACTAAAGAATCCACAACCCGCTCTTTTTACCGCTTCAAAGGAGTCAATGAGATCTTCTAAGTCATTCTCATCAACAATTGTAAGGTTATATGCGATATCTCCTGTCCCGGTATTGGGATTAAAGGTACTTCGAAACGCAAGACGTTCAAGTTTTGATATGACAAACCCGATTCGTTCATCTACAAGTGCGCTCTCAGTCTCTAACAGTCCTTCCGGTGTCAGAACACGGCCCAGGTTCCCTATTTTCCTGGTAAAACCACTTATATCAAGATATCGGAGATAATATTGTACGGCACGGTCTGTCATCACATATCCCCTTTCTGCAAGCAATTCACTCAGTCGCTTTGCTCCCATCGGTTCCTGATGATCTTTTAAGATCATGAGAATCTCAATATACTTCCGTTCTGTTCGTATCATCGCGCCTGTATCGCTCCTATACTATCCTGATAACGACCATTATACAGATGGTCCCCGGATGTTACCTCGTGAAAGATTATCTGCACTATCCGTTCCTGAGAACTGACAGAGACGTTAAGAGGCCCCATATTCACGAGACACAAGGTGAGATGACCCCTAAATCCTGGATCAACATAACCACCTCCAATCAGTATCCCCCTGCGTCCCAGTGACGAACGACACATGAGTGTTGCCGCGATATCTCCAGGTAACTCCACCCATTCCAGACTGGAGAGCAACGTTACTGCATGTGGTGCAATCATTACATCATCTGCTGAACGAAGGTCATATGAGGCTGGTTGCTGTGATTCTGTACTATATGGTCTGATGATAATACATTTGGCAGTATCAGTTTCTTCTATTCTATCCTGAATGAATCGTGATGAGAGAATCATATGTACTGTACAGATCGATAAAAAAGGTTTAATAGGTTATGATGGAAATCTGTTGAGAGGATCCATGGGGTAGCGGATATCCTTCCGGGCTTCGGACCCGGGGACGTGGGTTCGATTCCCACTGGGTCCGCTTTTTTGTTTTTATATCCTGTTCATTCGCCAGGATGACTGTACATCAGGAACGCGATCAAGGAGCATCCCTTCAACGACCACAGGTCTGAGTCTTCTCCCTTCTTCTATCGCCTGATCCAAGCGCCATTTTCTCTCTGCATAAATCGAAAATATCGGATCTCCTGCTTTTAAGTAAGTTCCCTGTTTAGCATGGAGATACAGGCCGGCACCGTGATCACTTGGTGCTCCTGCAACACGGGCTATCGTAATAAGTGCTTTATTGTGAAGTGAGATGACATATCCATCACTTGCGGCACGTACGACGTAAATATGCTCACCCAAAACAATATCCCTGCTTGATATATCCGGATTGCCCCCCTGTATCTTTATTATTTCCCTGAATTTTGTTAGTGCACGACCACTCCTGAGAATCTCTAATGCAAGTGTCTGACCCTCATTCCTCCCTGCTTTCCCTGCCATCTCCAGGGCCATACCAGCAACTGCTACACTCTTCTGGATTAATGATCCAGGATGATCAGCTCCTTCTAATACAGCAAGTGCTTCTTTGACTTCAAGAGCAGGACCAATGGCGTGTCCTACCGGTGCATCCCCATACGTAAGTGAACACTCAACCTGTACGCCCAGTCGTTCTCCAAGTTCTATAAACATCCTTGCAAGTTTTCGTGCATCAGGAACATCTTTTACTTTACAATACTGGCCAACGGGAATGTCAATAACCAGTATATCTGCACCAACAGCGCATTTTTTTGCCATAACACTAGCAATCATCTGACCTATTGCGTCGATCTTAAAAGGGTATTCCTGAACTATTATCTTGTCATCTGCAGGAGCGATATTTGTGGCGCCTCCCCAGACGATGACACCCCCGGCCTTCTCAGTCATCATCTGAATTTCTGCTGCACTAAATGCAACAGGAGCCAGAACCTCCATCAGATCAGCAGTCCCTCCGGCACCGGTAATTGCACGTGAAGATGTTTTTGGTATTAAAAGACCACTTGCTGCGATAATCGGGACTACGAGAAATGAAATCTTATTACCTGGAACACCACCGATTGAATGCTTATCAACAATAGGACTTGAATGAAACGATATCTTCTCACCAGTCTCCACCATTGCCCGGGTCAGATACTCAATCTCATCAAGATCAAGGGAGTTGATATAACTGGCTATAATAAAAGCGGTCAGTTCACAGGAAGAGAGATCATCATTGACAATATCTCTGATAATGATAGCAATCTCATCCTGACTGAGTTTCTGTCCATCCATCTTATTTCTGATATAATCAAGTGATACTGGCCGTATTGCAACCCTGACCTCAGTCATATCACCTTCTAAAAGACCTATAGTGCCATTCGTCTTATGATAAATACCACATGTACCTTTCATCAGGAGTGAAGATGTCGTCATCACAAAATCGGCTGTAGCTATGCCGGTCTTGAGATTAATTATCTTGACACGATCACCTTCAAAAACACCGATTTGTTTGGCGTCTTCATTATGAAGTAAAATACCGCGTGATGCTATATCTAATAGTTTTACGCTCAGTTTCATAGAAACTCATTTGAGCGTGATACTATATGACTCTGATGATATTGCAGACTACAATATCTACTAAAATAACCAGAAAGACAAAAAAAAGTGTGTGTAGTCAGACTTAGTTGCGGCGCATTACAAGGAATGCAACTGCTACAAGTCCGCTGAGTGCAACTAGTGCACCAAATCCTGGAGACTGTGTTGGAGTTGGTGTCTCAGTTGGTTCAGCTGTCATTTCAGGGGTTACTTCTGGAGTGACTTCAGGGGTTACTTCTGGAGTAACATTTACTTCTGGAGTGACTACTGGAGTTGGTGCAACGGTCGGCTGACCACTGAACTCAACTACATTGAAGATTCCTGTCTCAACGACTTCGTTGGTGATACCTGAAACTCTGACAATGTACTCGTCAGGCTTAAAGGTAGATGCATCAACTGGGAATGACCACTTGTTTACACCATCGGTGCCTTTTACAACTGCCACAGTGCCGGAAACGCCGCTGAATTCGCCGCTCTGGCTCTTGTCTGTTGGCTTGAATGATGAGGATGTAACTTCAACGAGAAGTTCGTCGTCATCGTAGGCAAGGTTGGTTGTACCACTGATGTCGAACTTTGAACCGACCTGCTGTTCACCCATTGGGAGGAGAGTAATCTTAGGCTCCTCAACAAGGAACTGCAGCTTGGTGTAGGTATCGTCGATCATTGGCTGGTTGATTGCAGTAACAAGTGCTTCTGCTGCATCGGTGCCCTGAAGGCTGCCTGGTCCTGCAAGCTTGAAGACTTCAGATCCTGCCTGTGGGTAGGTTCCGAGTACGTACTGTGGAGCAATTGAGTCGTCTGGGTAGACGTCAAACTGATCATTGTACATTGGGTGCTGTGCAACCACAAAGTACTGACCACTGTACAGAGTGCTGGTTACTGCTGATTTTACCTCAAACTCAAAGGTCATGTCATCGTTGACACTCTCTGTTGCGTAGAGGGCTTTGTTCTTTCCGAGAATCCAGACTGCGATACCAACTGATGGGTCGCCTTCTGCGGTTCCACGGATTACAAGCTTGTCACCTTTTGCAACAACACCGGTTGATGCGCTTGCACTGATGAATGGCTTCTTAATTACTACAGAGACTGTGTTGTACTGAGCATCGCTCAGGGATTCTCTGTTGTTAGGTGCACTTACAGCATAGATTGTGTAAGTACCTGCATCGATCTCAAGGTTTGCAGTCTGCCATTTGTAATCCCAGGTAAAGTCATCCTGAACATCTGCAACGGTAAAGGTTGCTGGCTGTCCGTTGATAACTGGTTCACGTGGGCTGACAAGCTGTCCGCCATTGACTGGCAGGTTTGGACCTGTAATGAACATATACGTGTAGCTGGTTTCGGAGTTGGTACCGACGAGCTTAACTTCCTCACCAAGGTAGTAACTCTGTGTACCTTCTGCAACAACAGTCACTTCACCCTCTTCAACCATAATGTCGACTTCGTCAGACTTGTACTGGTTTCCAGAGAGCTTCTCTACACGGATTGTGTACTTCTTGTTTTTGGTGTCCTTTGTGGTCGAGAACCCGACTGTACGGGTACCACTGGTACTAGTCTCAACCTGAGCATAGTAGTTGACACCATCTTCTGGAGCATTGGGGACATCTTCCTTCAGTGTCTTGCCTGCGCCACCCTCATACTGGTATGAACCTATGACATACGGGCCACCTGGCTGGTCTTGGTAGACGCTTGCCTGTGCCAGTGAAATCATTGGAGGCTGGTCGGTAGGCTGACCACTCATTGAACCGGATCCTTTTACCCACACATAGTAGAGCTGGCTTGGAATACCGGTAACAGTGATTGAGAATGGGTTACCACGGGTAACTGAGTCCTCGCTTGCTTCAATCTTAACTGAATCTGTTGCAATAGTAACGGTCTTGAGTGAAGTGATAGTCTTACCTGTATAGTCTGAACCATCAGGTGCAACGTAGTTGTCCTTCATGCTATTAACATTGCACTCTGCCCAGGTTGTGTAAACACCAGACTTGTAGTACCGGTTCTCGTTGTCATCAACTGCACCGGTGTTCCACCCGTCTGCCTTTGCAATCTGGCTGTTGTCGCCATTCAGACCGACCCAGTACCAAATCTGACCTGTTACAGTAAGTCCTGTAAGGTCGTGGACTGCATTGTTTGCACCGTATAGGTTAGAGTAGGTTGCACCATCTTTACTCTTGACTTTGATCACGAATACACCGTCAGCAGCCTGGTAATCAGTTCTGTCTGCGATTGTATACAAGTTAGTCTCTACACGGAAGTTTCCAAAGTGACCGACTGGAATTGCCTTGCCGGTAACATCTTCACCAGAGGTTCCATCCATGATTTTAACATCAATTGATGGTTCCTTGACGGTGAATGCTACTACTGCGGTTGTGGCTGATGCATTCCACTGGTACCAGTTTCCTGTCTGACCAACAAAGTCTGCTGGTGCAACATAGAAACTCTGTGGATCGCCCACAGTCATCGTGTCACTTGGGACATCCTTACTGGGGTCAGTTCCTGACGCCCACCATGCTATCTGATTTACACCACCAAGTGCTGCAGAGACATCAAGTCCCTGTTCACCAACAAAGACTACGTCTCCTGGTGAAATGATGTTGCTTGCAGCTGTTGCTGGCAGAATAAGAAATGCCAGTGCAACAAGTGCAACGAGTACAATACTAATTTGCTTGTTCATATGTGTCCTCCGTACATCCACGTGTACGTTCAATCCGCATACAACCACCGATTTCCGCTATGCACAGGATACCGATGGTTGAGATGCTGCATACTCCGATGAATCGGAATATGATCAATTATTTGGGGAAGCCCTGATATATCCTTTTTGGTCTTCCCCATCTGACAAAAACAAAAAAAATACAGGGAATTTTATGATCTAAGCAAATATATACCTTATTAATTGAGTTCATTGTCTGAGTTTATTCACATACAGGATATTTTTATGCGAGATTGTATCAGACCTTCGCGCAAGCCTGTATTATGCTGAATTAAGGTGCTACTGATACCGCAAGTGAGTTGCCAAACAGTAATATTAAAATTGTATTACTGCGTATAACATAGGGCACAAAGCCCGATAGTGTAGAGGTCAATCATACGAGGCCCTGGACCTTGTGACAGCAGTTCGAATCTGCTTCGGGCTATGAAATCTCTTTTTATTTCTATTATCACAGATATCAGATTAAATTGGCTTTTATCAGATGATCTGAAATAATTGTGCAGTCGTGTCCCACACGACGAATTTAGTCCTTTTTTGGCATGCAGATGATTCCTGCGTGATCCGGATAAAAGGGTATAAGTAACGAATGTGTCGCAATAGTGAAAAACTCAGCAAGCCGGGTAATGGTTCTGTTCATGATAACATCAGGGGATTCACGCACAGAGATACTTCTTGTTTTTAGGATGAAAATGATACATCCGGTATCTTTTAAGAATTGGCGATTAGCTATTGCAATTTCAGCCTGGTTCGGCTGAGCAACATCCATATAAATATAATCAACCGGTTCGACAATCGGCATGTAAAGTCCAGGATTTCGTGCATCTGCAGAGATTGGGATAATATTATCCCTTTTTTCAGAAAGAGCAATTAAGTCACGCATGGGTCGTGGTGCAAACTCCACTGCATACACAACCTCACAATAATCTGCCATATAAGAGACTGTTGAACCATTGCCAGCACCAAGATAGAGAAGACGTGTTTCTGACGTCATATCAATCAGATCTTTGACTTTCCCAGTGTACCAGAGTGCTGCAAACTTACTCTTTTCAGGACGCCATACCCGAAATCCATGCAGTTGCCGATCATAAGATCCGGGCTTTCCAGGAGAGACGAGTGTTCCATCAATACTTATCATTTTGTCCCTGCCTTGTGTATCTGTGCATCTGCATCCTCAAGAAAGGATGGGTCCTTCTCTTTCCGATAAAAGTCTATTCGTGCAGCTATCACAACTTTTGCAGCAATAACCCGTGCAACCCTCCCTCTTCTCTTCATAGGTGCACGATGGACCCTGCTATGTTGATACACAATACCGTGTTTGGGGGGAGGGGAACCGGTTGTAATATGTGAAAAGAGTGCAGATTTTGCTCCCAGTACCTGAACGGTTGATCCAGGAAGAGCTGCCAGCTTAAAAAGCCCTCCTGCTGCTGACATGATACGTGAAGCAACAAGCGGTCCAAGCAGTGCACTGGTATTAGGCATAATTTCATCTGCAATTTCCTTTACCTGAGACGCTAAAAGACTACGGGTTTCATAGAGATGTACCATCTCGCGTGCAATTGCAGAAATAACCGTATCGTCACATGTCGTCAGATCTGTGATAACCTGTCTGACAGATTGCCGGTCATGTCGCGTATAAGATGAAATTGTGCGAATTTCATGCCATTCAGCAAGGTTGTCACTTAAATGACTGGTTGCCTGATCCAATTCATCTATCATTCGTACCAGATGAATCAGTTCCTGATCCCGTGTCTGATACAACTCCTGTACCACAATTTTAGCGAGACTGATAGAGATTCGACGAAGCCGGCTGATATATTCTGCACGTGTACGAAAACTGGAACACCGCTGGATATCATCATCACTCATTGGAACAAAAGAACCTGTATTTTCCTGCAGAAACCTTATCCTGGCTACAAAATACTCATCATCTCCATCTGCCGGGATACAGTCTTCATCTGAAATGTCTCCAAACCAGTACTGCCGCATAGTCCTGACTACACATGCGGCACGAGAATATTATAGTGCATCGAAGAATGATACCGTACCAAAGGAAACCATTCTTTGATTGTCATGTACGATAAAAATACCCTGTTAAGACTATTTCCTGACATGATGATTCATAAAAAGTAATTTTGATGCCTTGATTCTCAAAGAAGATCTCTTTTATATCAGCACATTGTGTATCACACTGTAACCGTATATACCACCAAATAGCAGTATGTATCACCATTTCTCTTTTATTCTCACCGATACTGATATCGCATTCTGCACTCAGCCCTTTGCTATCAGAAAACACCAAACGAATAGAGAATGACAGGAACGGTTATGGATCCAATGCAGTAAATTCTGGGTATTTCTATCAGATACGGAACCATACCAACAAGAATGGAAAGCCCTAAAATACACAATCCAAAGGGACCAGTCAGAAAGGCGCAGAGTAAGACCACAAAACCAATAACCAGAAAACTTATTTTCCGTGCATCAAGCCCATTAAAGAGTCCCGATGCACGTGATAACAGAATAGTTATCAGATACGCACAAAGTCCTGCAAGAGCTCCTGCAAACAGGAGAGTAAGAAACGGCGGGATCTGCAACGAAGCAAGAATCACCATAATGCCATTGCGTTCACGTGATATAGCATAAAAAACGGCAAGGCCAAGGATTGCATTTGCGGTATTCGATGCACCTGTTGCAATGAGATAACTCCTCTTTTCGCTCCTGATAGAAAAAACAGATGAAAGAAGAGCATTTGCAGATGCGTTTGAGAGGCCGGGAAGCCAGCCAACGAGAAGACCCGCAATTGTCCCGGGAATTGCACTTTTGATGGTTTTCTTCATTGTACATGAAAGGCCTTTAAACCGCTGTACTGGTATCAGGCCACCTGAAGAGACCATAAGTACTGATATGCCAAAAAGGCCGGATAGGAGAGGCATAAGAATACTACTTCCAGGGAGGTGCCAGATCAGAAAATCATACCTGAATGCAAAAAGACCAAGGGCCCCGGATACCATAAAGACAGAAAACGCCCAGCCAGGAGCCTCCGACATGACAATTAAAAAGCCCATCGTGCCAACGAGTATGAGACCGATTCCCCAGTCAAGATATGACTGGAGCACCCCAATACAGCACAATGCAAGAACCGAGAGAGGGATAGCACATAACAGACCCCACAAACCTCCAAGGGCAGAGAGCCTGATTGCTTCCTCTGCATTCCCTGCAATACAGAGCTCATGAGCAGGCAGAACTGCAAGGGCGGTATCAGGATCAGGAAGACCAAAATATGTAGCCGGGATGATATCAACAAAAGTATGCGTGATTAGTGTTGAGAAGAGGGCTGCAGCAAGCATGTATGGACCGGTCAGAGGAAGGAGGACAGGCGATACTCCCATTAGCAGACCTGCCATGGTATTTGCATGGATACCTGGAACAAGGCCACTTACCGTCCCAAGAAAAACACCACATATAATACCTGCATATATCCCAATCATATTCTGGCATATCCAACCATTTCGTTCTCATGGTTTAAGTGGATGAACCACATAAAGTAACCGATAATCATCTATCGTGCAGACAGGGGAACATAATGAAGATCGCAATTACCAGGCTAAAAGATAAAGATACCGATGATGGCAGTCGATGTTCCCGACTCGGACATGACTGCTATACCGTCTCACCACTCATGCATGAGTTTAAAGAAGATGTTATTGACGACTTTATACGAGATGTTACATCTGGTCTTTTTGATTGTATCTTCTTCTCAAGTGCTCTTCCTGCACACCGGATAGCACCCCTACTCAGCCGTCTGACACTCCCACGGGTAATTGCAATCGGGCCACAGACCGCAAAAGTTCTCAGATCCTCTGGAATCCTCTGTGAGATTTTACCTCATTTCTATTCACGTGCCTTTGTTCCCCATCTTGGTTCATGGATAGAAGGGAAAAAAATAGGGCTCCCAAGGGCAGATGTCCCAAATGAAAAACTCATCAGTGCTATAGAAGATGCAGGTGCAACTGCCCTTGAATACACCTGTTACAACCTTACCCCTACTCATGAGGAACTTAACCTGACCTGTGCCGAGGCACTGTTATTCACAAGTGCCATGTCATTTACCTCGGCTATATGGAGAAGAAGGACAGACCTTATATTATTAGCGATAGGAGATGTGACCGCTGCTGCCATGGAACAGGCTGGACTAACTCCTGATGTTATCGGGGATGGATCACTTGAAGGAACGCTTGAAGAACTCAACATGTTTATGATACAATCAGGGAACTGATTGATGAAACCAATACCAATACCAGAACAGGGCGGAATTCTAATCGTCGACAAGCAAAGAGGCCCTTCTAGTCACCAGGTGGCAGCGTGGGTGCGTGACATGCTTTTTGTTCCCTCTACCGGGCATGCAGGAACCCTTGATCCCCAGGTATCAGGCGTCCTTGTCGTTTTAATAGGAAAAGCGGTCAGACTAACAGAAATATTACATCTTGACGATAAGGAATATGTCTGCCTGATGAAACTCCACGGTGATGTATCTGATGAAGAACTTGCATCCATTATAACCCAGTTTACCGGTAGGATCTATCAACGCCCGCCAAAAAGAAGCGCAGTTAAGCGAAACCTCCGTATCAGGGAGATAACGAAACTAACCATCCTGAGCAGAGAAAAAAACCTGGTTCTCCTTGATGTGGAATGTGATTCAGGAACCTACATCAGATCATTATGTCATCATATTGGTCTTGCATTAGGAACTGGAGCTCATATGCAGGAACTGCGCCGGACGCGTTCGGGTATCTTTCCTGAGTCAGCAGCTCACAATCTCTTTGAGATAGAAGAAGCCATTATCCGTGCTCAGGAGGGAGATCAAAAAGCATTCTCCGATATGATCCTCCCGATAGAGACGGTGACATCACATCTTCCTGAGATTATCATAAAAGATAGTGCAGTGGATGCCATCTGTCATGGCGCATCGCTTGCCGGGACCGGAGTTGTTACACGCGATATCTGCCAGATGGGAGATACAATCGCGATGAATACTATGGATGGCAGGGTCATCTGTATCGGTGAGACGACAATCAGTTCTTCGCGATACGAGCCTGGTGATCACGGGATTGTGGCGCATCCCAAAATCGTCTTTATGAATCCAGGTACCTATCCCCGGTTATGGGGTAAAAAAGATCAGATTTCATCTTGATGCACAGCATTGACACAATACCATTAAAGGTGTTCATTTCCAATACCATAAGGCAACGAGCTGAGGTAGTCTAGTCTGGTAGGGCGCAGGACTGGAAATCCTGTGGGGCTTTGCCCCTCGGGAGTTCAAATCTCCCCCTCAGCGTTTTTTATTTTGTAACTTATCTGTTCAGGATTTTTGTGTACCTGTAAAAAAAGAGAGTGAAACGGATACAATCAAGAACGTATTGCATCGGCAATAAATGCACCAACACCGCTGGTAGAGCCAGTTCCACCCATATCTTTTGTGACCACTCCTTTGGCAATTGCAGTTTCAATTCCATCAAGAACAGCCTTTGCTGCTTCTATCTCACCAAGGTTCTCAAGAAGCATTGATCCTGCCCATATGGTCGCGAAAGGATTTGCCACATTTAATCCCTTGTACTTCGGAGCTGAACCGTGAATAGGTTCAAACATCGAGGTCCCGCCTGGATTAATATTTCCACCAGGTGCCAGTCCCAGCCCACCCTGAATCATGGCACCAAGGTCTGTGATGATATCACCAAACATATTGGGTGTAACCACCACATCAAACCATTCAGGGTTCTTTACAAACCACATCGTCATTGCATCGACATAGGTGAACTCAGTGGTAATATCAGGATATCCTGAAGCTGTCTCTACAAATACATCACGCCAGAGGCCATAGATATCAGAGAGGACATTTGCCTTATCCACTGAGCTTACTTTGTGATCCCTCGTCTTCGCCAGATCAAATGCATATTGCATCACCCGGGATGCACCCTCTTTTGTGATTACCCCAATCTGATAGGCTATTTCCTCAGCATCGCTCTCAACGTCCAGACCAAACCGTACAGAATACAGGTTGCGAATGACCTCAAGTTGTTTCTTTTCATGGCCGGAAAACCGGGAACCGATCCCGACATAAAAGTCTTCGGTATTCTCTCTGACAACAACGAAATCGATATCCTCAGGTTTTTTATGAGCGAGCGGCGTCTCAACCCCGGCAAGCATCTTAATTGGCCGTAGATTGACAAACTGATCAAAAGCAAACCTGATGGCAAGCAGGATTCCTTTTTCAAGGATACCCGGAGTGACCCGGTCATCGCCAATGGCACCAAAGTAGATAGATGAGAAACCAGAGAGATCCTTAATATCCTCTTCAGTAACCAGTTCTCCGGTCGCAAGATACCGGTCTGCACCAATATCAAATGGTTCCCATGCAATATCGAAATTAAACTTTTCTGCGGCGGCATCAAGGACTGTTCTTCCTGCATCGATAATTTCAGGACCTATTCCGTCCCCGGGGATAACCGCTACTTTGTACATAAATCCTCCTCTTTCAACTGGTTTGCATACTCAACAAGGCCACCGGCATCGATAATTTTTTGAAGAAATGCTGGTACCGGCTCAATTGAAAGTTTTTTCCCTGATGCTTCGATATATCCGTCTTGTATGTGGGGGATTATTCTGTCACCTTCCTGTATCGAGTCGGCATCAGGGCAGATGACCGGCAGGAGACCTACATTTATGCTGTTGCGGTAAAAGATCCTTGCAAATGATCTGGCAATGACCATACTGATACCAGCACCCTTCAGAGCAAGCGGTGCATGCTCACGTGACGAACCACATCCAAAGTTACGTCCGCCAACGATGATATCATCTTTAGCAACTTCCTGTGCAAATGCATCATTTGTCCCTTCAAATGCGTGTCTTGCCAGTTCCTGAGGATCATTAATGGTCAGGAATCTCCCGGGTATGATGGCATCTGTATCAATATCATCACCAAAGCGCCATATCTGCATCATGCCACCTCCCGTGGATCAGTTATCCTGCCGGTTATTGCTGTTGCTGCCGCTGTCGCAGCAGATCCCAGGTACACTGCCCCTTCAGGGCTCCCCTGCCTTCCTTTGAAATTCCGGTTTGACGTTGCAAATGATACTTCTCCTGCAGCTATCAGACCAAAGGAGCCACCCATACACGGACCACAGCAGGGAGCCTCCACAAGAGCTCCTGCCTCTACAAACCGCTCAATAATACCTGCACGAAGCGCCTTTAAGTATTCAGTCCGGGAAGCAGGGATAACTAAAACTCTGACATCGTCAGAAAACGAACGATATTTGAGAACATGGGCAGCTTCTAACAGATCCTCGTATCTGCCATTTGTGCAGCTCCCGATAAACACCTGATCCACCGGGGTTCCTGCAACCACACTGACATCTACCACATGATCAACATTATGCGGAACTGCTACCTGGGGCACAAGATCGCTGACATCATACGACCTGCAGGCATAGTATGATGCATCTTTATCACTGACCATCTCGGTACTGGTGCAGGGAGCATGCTCCTCTGACCATCTCCTGGTGACTGCATCAGGAGGAACTATTCCTGCCTTTGCACCCATCTCTATTGCCATGTTACAACAGGTCATCCGGCCTGCCATACTCATCGTATCAATGGTCTCACCAGTGAACTCAACTGCCCGGTACGTTGCACCATCTGCCCCGATATCACCGGTCATCTTTAAGATGAGATCCTTTGGACCCACATATTCGCTGAACCTGCCAGATATTTCAGTTCTGATTGTTTCAGGGACACGGAAATACAGACATCCAAATCTGAGAACAAAACCCAGATCTGTCGAACCAATGCCGGTAGCAAAGGCTCCTGCTGCACCATAGGTACAGGTATGAGAGTCACCACCAACGGTGATGTCTCCCGGACAGACCCTTCCCTTCTCCATGGTCACCTGATGACAGACCCCTTCTTTTATGTCATAATTTAAAATACCCTGTTCCCTGGCAAATGCACGCATCTTTTTCTGGTTTTCTGCGGCATTGAGCGAATCGGCAGGGGCCTGATGATCAAACATCATAATGACTTTTGCCGGGTCAAATACTCTATCTCCTCCCATCTCATAGAATTTGTCTATCGCCATCGGCCCGGTAATATCATGGAGCATTGCTCCTGATATCGGAGCCATCACAACATCGCCTGCAGAGATATCCCTGCTGCACTGTTCACTAAAAATCTTCTCAACTAATGTTTTTGCCATACCGATATACCATATTCAGTGCATGTATCATCGCCTCTACCGAGGCCAGTACTACATCTTCACCTGATGCTCCTGCATCAAAGATTCTACCTTTGTTATCCTCTACCGCAATGGTGACATGACCAATTGCATCACTGCCACCAGATATTGCTGATATTGAGAATTCTTTTAATTCTGCTTCTTCCGGGATGATACCAATCAGTGCTTTCATTGCAGCATCTACCGGACCTGCTCCAGTCATACAACAGATACGTTGTGCATTTCCTACATGAGCTCTCACTGTTGCCGTAGGGAGAACATGGCTTCCGGTCATGATGGCAATATCATCGAGAATTACATGATTATCAGAGGATCTGCCCATGACTGACTCAGCAACTGCATAGAGATCATTCTCCTCTACTTGTTTGCCTTTTGAAGCCATATTTTTGACTCTTCTGATGATATCCTCCAGTTGATCATCGGTAGGTCTGATATGGACCTGATCCAGCATCTCACGTACAGCATGCCTGCCGACATGCTTACCCAGTTTAAATCGCCGACGATGACCAACCATCTCAGGGGTCATAATCCCTGGTTCAAACGTACTGGTATGCTCAATGACACCCTGGGAATGAATACCACTCTCATGTGAGAATGCAAATGTACCCACAACAGGATAACTCGGTGATACAGATATCCCTGAGAACCGCGAGACCAGATGAGATGTCTCCACCAGTCGTTCGGTAACAATGCCGGTATCACACCCGTAAATTGATTTAAGAGCCATAACCGTGCTTGCCAGATCTGCATTGCCTGCACGCTCTCCAATCCCGTTAACGGTAACCTGAACCTGGGATGCTCCTCCCTCAACTGCTGATATGGTGTTTGCAGTGGCCATGCCAAAGTCGTTATGACAATGGACATCAATGGTAGCATCAATCGAGGGTTTTAACATCTGAATCAATGCCTTCATTGAACTGGGTGTTGCAATTCCTACCGTATCAGGTACATTGATGGTGGTTGCACCTGCCCTGACAGCAGCCTCGTTAACCGTAACCAGAAACGACGGATCAGTCCGTGTCGCATCCATAGCAGAGAATATGACATTATCTGTATGTTCCCGGGCATATGCTATGATATCTCCGGTTATTGCAAGGACCTCTTCAGGAGTCTTTTTTATCGTGTGGATCCGCTGAATGTCTGATGTCGGAATAAAGACATGGACTATATCAACGCCGGCGTCGATGCACCGATCTACGTCAGAACGAACTGAACGTGCGAGACCACAGATCTGAGTTCCAACTCCTTCAGATGCAATTTTTCTGATGGTTGAAAATTCATCCTCTGATGATGCAGGAAACCCTGCTTCAATGACAGAAACCCCGATGTCGGCAAGCTGATGAGCAATTGTTATCTTTTCATCAAGGGTGAAGGAAACACCAGGCGTCTGTTCTCCGTCACGGAGAGTGGTATCGAAAATAGTAATTCTGTGATTAACGGTACGTTGGTCGACAAAGAAAGCGACCTGCCGCAGATGAAGAATCCGCGACGTTTCCAGTAACTACGTCTTTAAAAGACATGGACAGTAATATTATCATTAACACCATAAAAAAGTAATTGAAAAAATGTCTGATTGTTTCACCGAATCACTACCCGTATAGATTTTCTCTGAGTATCCCCTCTGAATATCCGGTACACTGAAGGTAACCGGGATTTTTCTGACTGAAAAAGAGAAAGATGATAAAACATGATAAGAGCCCTGGTTGTATTCCTTGTCAAACTTCTCAATTGGGGAATGATTCAATAGATCGTGGAATTCTGAATCGCTTGTAAATAAACATTTTTGAGAGTAAAGAACGCTAGCTTCACAATAGTTCAAACCCACTATATCAGACAATAAGGATGTGTAATGTGGAACAGTATACCATTGTTATCATTGGGGGTGGGCCTGCAGGTCTCTTTTGTGCCCTTCAGGTGGCCGGGACAAAAAGACGAGTGATGGTGCTTGAGAAGAAATCCTCATGTGGAAAAAAACTATTAATCACCGGTTCAGGGCAATGCAACCTCACCCATGGCGGGGATATCAATGCATTCTTTACACACTATGGAGATAATGGAAGGTTTTTACGGCCAGCTCTTATGAATTTTACCAACAGAGATCTTATTACATTCTTCAATGACCTGGGACTTGCAACAGTGACCGAAAAGGGAGAGAAGATATTTCCTGATACAAAGAAGTCCTCAGATGTGCTTGACCTGCTCCTGTCTGAATGCAAAAAAAGGGGAGTTACGATTCGCTGCAATGAAGATGTACATGATGTGGCAGTTACAGGCACAGGTTTTCTCTTAAAATCCGGTGTTGCTGAATATGTAACAGACAATCTCGTCATTGCAACCGGTGGTGCTTCGTATCCTGTGACCGGATCCTCAGGAGACGGGTATAACCTTGCCAGACATCTCGGACAGCCGGTAACTGCTATCGCCCCAGGCCTCTCACCTGCGTATATAGAGGATTATCTCTTTTCTGATCTTTCAGGAATATCATTTGAACACCTCACAATCTCCCTTTTCAGAGACAATAAAAAAATTCAACAGCATCAGGGAGACCTTTTGTTTACACATGAAGGTCTTTCAGGACCGGGGGTGCTTGATCTCTCCAGGCATATTGCCCCCGGGGATACCTTAAAAATCTCATTCATTTCTGATATGGATACAGAGACATTCAGAAGAGATCTGACTGATAGAATTTTAGCGAGCGGAACCAGACAGATAAAAACAATTGTATCAGAATATCCCCTCCCAGAGCGATTTGTGAAACGGATTTTAGAATTAACCGAAATCCCACCAGAACTCACCGGTGCCCAGCTATCAAAGAAACTACGAAACAAACTTATCATCCATCTTACCGAGCTGCCGTTTATAGTAAAACGGCTTGCAGGTTTTGAGAGAGCAATGGTAACGCGTGGGGGTGTCTCGCTTACCGGGATCAGTCAGAAGACCATGGAATCGAAACTGGTACCACACCTCTATTGTATTGGAGAGGTGCTGGATATCGACGGCGATTCAGGTGGATACAACCTCCAGGCTGCTTTTTCAACCGCGGTATTGGCCGCAGAGCATATTGTATCCGACACTCGGCAGCAACAAGTGTTACGAAATTGTTAAAAAGTACAAACATTTAAATATGAAGGGGTAGTAAAGTACTCTCCTAACAATGACCATTCAGGATGACTCCAATGTTACAATTGCCCA
>Ga0265594_1000376_pt1 | contig 37131 bp, 41 predicted proteins | sample saktaG_11_FD_190147 | JGI IMG/M metagenome (GOLD analysis project Ga0265594, IMG submission 190147) | Saline water microbial communities from Sakinaw Lake, British Columbia, Canada - sak_2011_5_24_80m | ecosystem: Environmental > Aquatic > Non-marine Saline and Alkaline > Saline ... | reverse complement strand
GTTGAAGGAGAAAAAATGAGTAAGTCTTTGGGAAATTTTTTCTGGATAAAGGATATCAAGGAGCGAAATTTTGATCCAATGGCTCTTCGTTATCTTTTTTTGGGTGCTCATTATCGATCTAAAATGAATTTTACCTGGGAGGGGTTGAGGGCTGCCGCCAATACTTTAGAGAAATTGCGACAAATAATTCGAGAACTTTATCAAGAGCAAAAAGAAAAAGCAATTACTGGCCAGAAAGATTTAAGTGGGGCGAGTAAGAAATATGAGGAGAAATTCTTGAATTTTATTAACGATGACTTGAATATGTCCAAAGCCCTAGCTGTAATGTGGAAATTAATTAAAGATGAGAAGGTTTCTCCTCAAGAGAAATTTTATCTTTTGTTAAATTTTGATAAAGTTTTTGGCTTGAGTTTAAAGAAAGTAAAAGAAATTAAAATTCCTCAAAAAGTTAAGGAATTAGTTAAACAAAGAGAAAAATATAGAAAAAATAAAGATTGGAAAAAATCAGACGAAATTAGAAAACAAATAAAAAAATTAGGTTATCTGGTTGAAGATATTGAGAAGGGTTTCAAGATTAAAAAAGCTTAATCTTTATCCCCTTTTGTTTTTTTGGCACAATTCATAAAAATCTAAAACCTTGTTAGCTATTTTGTCCCAAGAATATTCTTGAGCTTCTTCCAAGCCTATTTTCCCCATTTTTTTTCTCAAAGCCTTATCTTTAATCAAAACCTCTAATTCTTTAGCTAAACCCTTATAGTCTCTAGAAGGCACTAAAATGCCTCCTTTTTTATTTTTTAATAATTCTTTATAACCATGATTTGCAAAAGCTACTACTGGTATTTTTGATGCCATGGCTTCCAATAAAACAATGCCAAAGCTTTCTCCAAAAATGGACGGGCCAACAAAGATGTCTGAACTCACATAATAAGCAGGAACTTGTTCTACTTTTTTTGCTCCCTCAAAACAAATTTCTTTAAGATTGTTCTCTTTTACATATTTTTCACATTTTTTTCTTAATACTCCATCTCCAACCACGATTAATCTTAAATTAGAGAACTTTTTATTTAATATCTTAAAAGCTTTTAATAAATAGATTAATCCCTTTCTTTCTTCTATCCTGTTAACAAATAGAAGATTAATTTTTCCGTCTAAAAATTTATTAATTTTGAGGTTATTTGGATTAAATTGATTCAAATGAATTCCATTTGGAATAATCTTTTGAGGCTGAGGAAAACCAGCAAAATGTTTCATTGCCACAGAAGATACGCCAATAATGCCGTCAAATCTACGAGCTACTCTTTTTAAGGGATAAAGAATTTGTGGAAAATTTTTAATAAGGTTGCTTCCATCTAAGCTTGCGTGAAAAGTTAAAATATTTAAAGCATTAGATTCTTTGAGAATTTGCCAAGAAAAAGGCAGGCCTATGTTATGAAAATGTAAAATATCAAAACTTTCTTTTTTAAGAGCCTTTTTAATAGATGATGGATAAAAACTAAGACAAAAATCTCCTTGAGTTCCAATAAAGGTTACTGGAAAAGAAGTTCCCAAAAGAAGAGTGTCTGGACCATAATTTTCTGTTCTTTTTCTTCTGGGCGCTATAATCTTGCATTCTGCCCCCCTTTTTTTAAATTCTTTTTGCAAATTTAAAATATGGGTTTTTACCCCCCCTTCTTCATAAAAAGCATGAAATGAAACTAAACCTATCTTCATATAACAAGTTTTTATTTATAAAAACGCAGTTGAAGAAGAGAACGAAGTTCTCTTCGCCTTACTTTAACTCATGTTATCAAAAATTAAAAACCTTGCCAAATGATTTTTAATCTTGCTAATTTTTTTATTTTGATGTTAAACTAACATATATGGTTAAGGATTTATCAGACAAGATCCCTCCTCAAAACATTAAAGCAGAGCAGAGCTTATTGGGATGTTTAATGATTGATAAAAAGGCTATTTTTAAAATAGCTGATTTTTTAAACCCACGAGATTTTTATCGTAAATCACACCAAGAAATTTATCAGGCATGCTTGGATCTGTTTGATAAAGCAGAGCCAATAGATCTTTTATCTTTATCTAATCGGCTTCGAGAAAAAGAAAACTTTGATGAAGTTGGTGGCAATACTTATTTAACAGAGTTGGTTAATTCAGTTCCTACTGCCCGTCATGTTTTAAATTATTCCAAGATCGTTCAAAGAAAAAGGATTTTAAGAGACTTAATTTCAGCTTCTCATGATATTGGTATTTTGGGTTACAATGAGTCTGAAGACATAGATGTTCTTTTAGATAAAGCTGAGAACACAATTTTTAGTATTGCTCAGAGAAATCTTTCTCAGAATTTCTTACCAGTAAAAGCGTCTTTGGAAGATGCTTTTGAAAGAATTGATAGATTGTCTAAACACAAGGGAGACCTTCGAGGCCTATCAACTGGTTTTACTGGATTAGATAATATATTAGGTGGGTTTCAAAAGTCTGATATGATAATTTTGGCTTCAAGACCTTCAATGGGAAAAAGCAGTTTAGCTTTGAACATCGCTTCTTATGCAGCAATTTCACACAATATTCCAGTAGGAATATTTTCTTTAGAAATGTCTAGAGATCAAGTAATAGATAGATTGATTGCTACTCAAGCAAATGTTGATTTATGGAGATTAAGAACCGGCAAATTATCTGGAGAAGGAGAAGATGATGATTTTTCCAGAATTCGTCAATCTTTGGACATATTAGACAAAGCTCCAATTTATCTTGACGATACTCCCTCTTTAAATATTTTACAAATGAGAGCAATGGCCAGAAGATTACAGGCTCAAAAGGATTTGGGACTTATAGTTGTTGATTATTTACAATTAATGCAACCAAGGAATGCTAGTGATTCAGCAGTTAGACAGGTGACCGAAACCTCTCGTTCTCTTAAGGTTTTAGCCAGGGAGCTTAATATTCCTGTTTTAGCCATTTCTCAATTATCCCGAGCAGTTGAGCAAAGGTCTCCTCAGATTCCTCGTTTGGCTGATCTTCGTGAAAGCGGAAGTTTAGAACAGGATGCGGACGTAGTTTTATTTATCTATAGGGAGGATAGATATCAGCCAGAAACTGCCAGAAAAAATATTGCTGATATTATTGTAGCCAAACACAGGAATGGTCCTGTAGGAAAAGTTGAATTATATTTTGATGATAGCAGAGTAACGTTTCGCAATTTAGAAAAAAGACTTGAAGAATAATGTACACTTCTTCTATTAAAAAACTGATTAAATTATTTTCTAAGTTTCCAACAGTCGGGCCAAGAACTTCAGCTCGATTTGTTTTTTATTTAATGAGAAAGAACAATCAAGAGATAGAAGAATTAATACAGGCAATTCAAAATATTAAAAAAGAAGTAAAAACATGCTTTTGGTGCTTTAATCCTTTTGAGGGCAAGGGTGAACTTTGTGAGATTTGTCAAAATCAGGGTCGTGATCAAAGCATATTATGTATTATTGAAAACGAAACTGATTTAGCTTCTATTGAAAAAACAAAACAATACAAAGGCCTTTATTTTATTTTAGGAGGCGCAGTTTCAGCTTTAAGAAAACAAGATATTAAGAAATTAAGAATCAAGGAATTAGAACAAAGGATTAAAGATCATTCTGAAATCAAAGAAATCATTCTTGCTATTAATCCTACGGTTGATGGTGAAGCTACTACTTTATATTTAGAAAGAATTTTAAAACCTTTTAACAAGAAGATTACTCGTTTGGGAAGAGGACTGCCCAGAGGAGGAGAATTAGAATATGCTGATGAGCAAACCTTGAAAGACGCACTGGATAGGAGAAAATAATTGTTAACAAGCCAAAAACAGCCATTATGGCTGTTTTTGATTAATTTCTTTCTCCTTTTTCCAACTAACAATAATTTAATTATTAGCTCGAAAAAATTCAGGAGGCTATAGAATTGGTTGCTGCTTCTAGCGGCGTTTCTGGTGGCAGGAATAATGGTATTTTGCGCATTATAGCTTGCTTTCCTTCAACACAGAAGCTAATCCTTCTCTTATTGGTAAGAGATACGATGATCAGGTTTCCGCTATGAGTCGGTGGGCAAAAGCCTGCGATATCTATAATTTCTTTTTTTGAAGCAGAAAGGCTTTTCCTAACTAACTCTTTTGTTAAGCCTCCTTTTACTTTGAAAAGATCTTTCAGTTGTTCGAATGGGCAGTTAAAAAAATACGCAATTGCATTCTTTTCTGTCTTATCGAATTCCATTGTATTAATATTATATACCTAAATAAAAAATTTGTCAAGGGGTTTGACAAATATTTAAAAAAGGTGGGGTGATGATAATTACTGCTTAAGCACAATAGCTTTCCATGCATTGTGGTATAGCCAATAGGAGTACAGTAAACCCATCATTGAAAGTACAATAGCAAATTGACTCATTGTTATTGAAAGATCAGGGTTTGGAAATATAAACATGAAAACAAGTGCAGCGCAAAAAGATATTATCATCAGGGCAATCATTATATAAGCTATGGCCCATCCCCACCGTTGGTCTTGAGGTATCATTTCATACCTTGTCGTTGCTTTCATTCTTTCACCTTTTAGTAACTATTTTATTTTAAAGATAAACAACAAATTTGTCAACAACAGAGCCCCAGCTCTTTGAGTACAGAGCTCTCTGAGGAAATAATATCAATTACTCGTTACTAGATACTATTTTCAAAATTTCAACCTCGCTAAATGGTTGACGGTGGCTTTTCTTAGTTTTGTGACGAGTTTTTGATTTATACTTAAAAACAATTATTTTTTTAGCTCTATCTTGTTTTAATATTTTTCCAATTACTTTTACATCTTTAACCAAAGGATTCCCAATCTCTATTTTCTTGTTTTTTTCTAAAAGCAAAACCTGAGGAAAAGTTATTTCTTTACCCTCTTCAATATTAAGCTTTTCAACTTTAATTTTGTCTCCTGGGGATACAATATATTGTTTTCCCCCTGTTTTTATTACAGCTAACATATTATTCTAAATGATTTGGTTTATTTAATTGTAATGGTTCAACTGTTTTTTCTTTCTCAATTAACTTAGTTATATCTTTATCTATTTTACCAAACTCTTTATAAGCTTGATTATAAGTATTTACAGTTGTGCCTAAATGATTACCTAACTTTTTCAAAAAAGTATCATAATTTACTAAATGTTTTTGCAAAGTTTCTACTTTTTTAATGATTTTTTCAGTAGACTTTTCAATTTGTAAAGCTTTTAATCCTTGAAGCACTGTTTGAAGATAAGCGTAAAAAGAAGTTGGTGAAACAATGATTACATGTTTTTCCTTAAAAGCATATTCAATTAAATCATAAGTAGTGCTTTTAATTCCTCCTACCTGATTGATTAATAAATCATAATAAATGCCTTCTGAGGGAATAAACATAAAAGCAAAATCCATTGTTCCTTCTTCTGGTTTAATATATTTTGCTGTTTCTTCAATTCTTGTTTTCAAATCGTTTTTAAAAAGCTTTTCTAATTTCTGTCTTTTTTGTGAATCTTTTTCTTCTATAATCTTATTATAGTTTTCTAAAGAAAACTTAGCATCAATTGGAATAATTTTTTCTTTAACAAAAATGACTGCATCAGCAATTATTCCATCTTTGAACTGATATTGGCATTGATATTGATTAGGCTGGAATATGTTCTTTAATAAAGTTTCTAAAAGGTACTCTCCTAAAATTCCTCTTTGTTTTGGGTTAGCTAAAACATCTGTTAATTTGCTTACCTCAGCTTTAAGCTCTACAACGCGTTGATGATCAGAATGAATCTTTTCCAATTCAGAAGTTACATCTTTAATTAATTTGCCGCTTTCTCTAATTTGTTTTTCTAAAAAATCAATATTCTTTTCTCTAGAATCTTTAATTTCTTCTCTAATACTTTTCAAATTAAGAAAGAAAATCACAATCCCAGCCCCAGCTGTTACAATAAAAAATACTATTAAAATTAAAGTAAGGCCATCCATTTGATATCAAGAATATTAACAAATTTAAACTATTTAGTCAACTGACAAGTAACAAAAAGAATATAGATTAAAAATAAAATAGATCCTTCTTTCTTAGTAATTTCACGCTCAGTTTTAATAAAATAAAGAAAGAATAAAGAAGAAATTATAAGGAAGAACCGAGCAATAGTAAATGGAGTAAAATTGGTTATTTTGATTGGAGAAATTAAAGCCACTATCCCTAAGACCAAAGTAGACGGTACTATCACAGCACCCATTAAGTCGCCCAAAACCATCCAATTTTGATCTGATCGAGCAGAAGTAATAGCAAAGTATATCTCTGGCAAAGAATTTCCCAAAGCAACAACTAAAATACCAATTAATCCTAAAGACAGGTTTAGCTTTTCAGCCAGAAAAATGGCTGTACGAATTATTCCTTCAGCAGCTAATAAAAGAAGTATCAATCCCAAAATCACTCTTGCCAAATCCTTGATAAAAATTTTAAAACCCTTAATAGCTGAAACCTTGCGACCATTATAAACCTTAGTAAACCTTTCTTTTTTTGAAAAAAGCCAGACAACATAAAGAACAAAGATTCCTATGAGTAAGATACCATCTTCCCTACCCAGAACTCCATCTGAAATTAATAATAATGGCAAGAGAGCTGCACAAACAGTAAAAAGAGAGCTGGACTGAACCATTTTGCTCTTAGCTGGAAGTTTTTTGCCCAAAAAGGTGACCAAAGATATAGCTATAGTTAAATCCACTATATTGCCTCCAACAACATCAGCAAAAGAAAGTTCAGGAATTCCATGCAAGATTGAAGAAAAGCCAAGGAAAAGATTGGGAAGAGAACCAGCAAAAGCCATTACAAAAAAAGCGACCACAAACTCACGCCAACCCAAAAATACAGCTATTTTAGTTAAACTAGAAATTAATAATTTCGCAGCAAAAGAAAGAGCAAGACAAGACATAAGAAAGATTGAGATATATAGAATCATATAGCTTGTTTTTTAATAATAAAATGATGTTTGGTAATTTCGATTAAAATAAGTTCTGCTAAGCCTAAACCGATAATAATAGACCACTCATAAGACCCAAGGGCAACGGTTTTTAATAAGGCTTGAAAGGGTGGTAAATAGATTGCAAAAACAAGCATTAATATTCCAACAAGAACAGATATGTTTAAAAATTTATTTGAAAAAATGTTCATCTGCCAAAGGTTTTTTCTTAAGCTTTTGCAAGCAAAAACAAATAAAAGAGAATCTACAGCTAGAGCTGCAAAGACCATAGTTCTTACGTATATAATGTCTTGAGTTTTTTGCCAGAACCACCAGAATAAACCCAAAAGTATTAAATCGCTTATAATGCCAATAATGAAAATAATTGTTTTCATTTCCTGAGTTAATAATGGCGCATTGCGTTTTCTTGGAGGTTTTAGCATAATGTCTTTCTCTTTTGGCTCAAAAGCCAAAGCAATATCTGGTAACCCATCTTCAATCAAATTAACCCACAAAATCTGAGCAGCGCTAACTGGTAAAGGTAATCCCAGCATAATACCTCCACCAATTAAAATAGTTTCAGTAAAAGAATCAGTAAGCAGATAAGTGATAATTTTACGAATGTTGTCTAATATCTTTCTTCCTTCTTCAACAGCATTAACAATAATAGAAAAATTATCATTTAAAAGGACTAAATCAGCAATTTCTTTAGCAACATCAGTTCCTGAACCCAGGACCATTCCAATATCTGCTTTTTTTAAAGCAGGAGCATCATTGACACCGTCGCCTGTCATGGCCACCACGTCTCCTCTGTTTTGCCAATTTTCCACTATTCTCATTTTATGTTTTGGCTCTACTCTGGCATAAATAGAGATGTGCTTAATTATCTTTTGAAACTGTTCGTCTGAAAGACTATCCAAATCTTTTCCCTCTATGATGTTTTCTTTTTTTACAGGTAAACCAATTTCTTTAGCCACTGCCTTGGCTGTTAATTTGTGGTCTCCAGTAACAATAATTATTCTGATGCCTGCACGTTTGCATATTCTAATTGATTTTTTAACCTCTTTTCTCAAAGGATCTTTCAGGCCAATTAGACCAGTAAAAACCAAATCTTGACATGTCTTTTCTATTATTTCTTCTTTTGAAAGATTATTAATTTCTTTATAAGCAGTAGCAACAACTCTTTGTCCTTTGCCAGTAAGCTCGTTTAATTTTTCTTTTATTTTTTCACTTCTCAATTCAGTCAATCCTTTCTTATCCTTATTAACTTCTATATACTTTGAAAGTTCTAATATTTTTTCTGGTGCCCCGCAAACAAATAAAATTCCTTGTTTTTCATTAATTTTATATAAATTAGCAAGATATTTATGAATCGGATCAAAGGGCATTTCTTGAATCTTTTCAAGCCCTTCTTGTTCTTTTTTTATATTCACACCAAACTCAATTGCACCTAAAAGCAGTGCTTTATCAGTTGGCCTTCCTCGTACAACCCAATCTTTTTTAGGTTCTTTAGGATTTTCAATAAAAGCTTCATTACACAAAGCAACTATTTTGAGAACTGATAAAGGATTATTTTTTTCATTTTCTATTATATGGCCTCCGCTTAAAACTTGAGCCACTTTCATTTTACCTTCGGTTAAAGTACCTGTTTTATCTGTGGCAATTATAGATGTGCTTCCTAGGGTTTCAGCTGAGGCTAATTTTCTGACCAAACCTTGTTTTTTTAAGATTTTTTGCATACCTAAAGCCAAAACAACTGTTATGCAAACAGGTAATCCTTCAGGAATAGCAGCTACAGCCACTGCTATAGAGATAATAAACATTTCGTTGAAATCCCTACCCTTAATAATTCCTTCAGCAAAAATAAAAAGACAGATAAAAACAATGATGAAACCAATGACTTTTGAGAAATGGGCTACTTTTTCTTGATAGGGAGTTTGTTCTTCTTTTGTTTCTTTTACCATTTGGGTAATTTTTCCGATTTCTGTCTGAATTCCTGTTTCTGTAATAACGATTTTTGCTTTTCCATCTTCAACCACTGTTCCCATATAAACCATATTGTCTCTATCAGCTAATGATGTTTTTTCTGAAAGAGTAGCAACAGTTTTATTGGCAGGTAGCCACTCTCCTGTTAGGGTCATTTCATTAATTTTAAGATTATATGATTCAATAATTCTACCATCTGCTGGAACTTTATCTCCGGGATGCAAAATAACTATATCTCCTGGCGTTAATTCTTCAGAATTAATCAGTTTAAAATTTCCATCTCTTAAGACCTGGGCAAAAGACTTAGCTATTTTTTTGAGCTCTCTTAGTGCTTGTGATGCTTTGTTTTCTTGAAAAAAACCAACAAAAACATTAACAATAGCTGCTCCAAAAATAATGATTGAGTCCCCATATTCTTTTAAAAATAAAGTAACAAACCCTGCAATTAAAAGAATATAAATCAAAGGGCTTTTGAATTGCCTTAAAAAAATTTTAATCCCAGAGAAAGTTATTTCCTCAGGAAGTGAATTCTTGCCGAATTCTTTCTGACGTATACTGATTTCTTCTTGACTCAGTCCTTTCTTGAGATTTGTTTTTAAGATTCTAATTACCTCTTTGGTTGATAAATTGTGCCAAAAAATTCCAGCCATTTATGCATTATACACGAAAAAGAACTTCGTTTGAAGTTCTTTGCGTGTGGCCCCAACGGGAATCGAACCCGTGTTCCCAGCTTGAGAAGCTGATGTCCTTGGCCACTAGACGATGGGGCCCTTTTTACATGCTATCAGATTAATATCTTTTTTCAATAATATTATTCGTAATCAGGAGGGATTTGTTGGTAATTGACAATGTATTCTGATAGTTTATGAAAAACTGGCAATGCTGAATATTCAGCAGTTTTAGTTTTTGGCTTATCAAGCTTGACCAAAATCAAGACCTTAGGATCAAAAGCAGGAAGCCAACCAATAAAGCTTTGTCTGGTTTCTTCTGAATAACCTTTTTTTTCTTGGTAAGGAATAAGAGCGGTTCCAGTTTTACCAGCAATATAATAGCCAGGAATTTGAGCTTGCCTGGCAAATCCTTTTTCAATTACATTAACCAACATTGCTGTTAATTGACGGGCTACTTTTTGAGAAATTATTGAATCTGATGTAACTTCAGTTTCTTTTTTTTCAATCATTTTTCCGTTTTGCCAAATTTCATCTACTAGATATGGTTGAATCAATTTTCCACCATTAGCCAGAACGCAATAGGCTCTGACTAACTGAATTGGTGTCATTTCAATACCCTGTCCATAAGAAGCAGTAGCAAAGTTTATTTCATATCCCTTTTTTAATTCTTTGTTTTCAGAAGAAACTTCCCTTAGGTCTATTCCTGTTTTTTCAAAGAAACCAAATTTTTCAAGATACTCCAAAAACACATTATCACCAATTTGCCTTTCAGCAAAAACAGCTCCAGTGTTGACTGATTTTTCTAAAACTTCTGTCATTGGTATTTCTCCATAAACCCTTTGTTCATAATTATAAATAGGCCAACCTCCGATATTAACCACGCCACTATCAACATAGGTAGTTTCAGGAGTTATTTTCTCCTCATTAAGAGCAGTAGCAAAAGTAATTGCTTTTAAGACAGAACCTGGTTCAAAAACCTTTTGAGTAACGCTGTTTTGGAAAATATCTAAGTCGCCCATAAGAGCAAATTCTTTATACTGATTAGGATTAAAATTAGGAAAATTTGCTAAAGCTAAAATTTTTCCAGAATTAGGCTCAATAACTATAATTTGACCTGATTCAATTTCTAAATTGTCTTTAGCTTCAGCTAATAATTGCTCAGCCATAAACTGAATTTTATAATCTAAGGTTAAAATAAGGTCACTTCCCTTGGATCCAGCCTTACCCCCTAATATTTCATTATAATATTCTTCTAGTCCATATTGACCGCTATCTCCTCCACCCAAAAATCCAATTAATTGAGAAGCTAAAGATTCTTGGGGATAATACCTGCCTTTTTCAATATCTAAGTAAACACCATCTAAATTAGAAGCACTTAAAAGTTCTGCTTCTTTTTCGTTGAGTTTGTCTTTTATAATTACGTATGATTTGTTTGTTTCAAGTCTTTCTAAAATAGAATTTTCTGATAAATCAAGGATTTGACTTAGCTTTTCAGCAGTTTCTTTAAAGTTTTTAATCTCTTTAGGAAGAGCCCAGGCCAAAGGCCAATTTTTATTGATAGCTAAAGATTCCTTATTGTTAAAAAAAATCTCTCCTCTTTCAGTTTGATCACTTCCAGGGAGGATATGAAGTCCCTGAGACAAAGCTTTGTATAAATCCCCTTTCCTTATCTGAATATCAATTAAGCGGCCGATTAAAGCCGCTGAGAAAAGAACAAGCATTAAAAAAACAAAAAGAAGTTTAAAACCCTTCATTTGTTTTAACTACCGATGGTTCTAAGATTTGAATATATTTTACTTGATTTGCTTTCTTGAAATTTTTGTTTTGAAGATAATCTTCAATATTCTTAAGAGAGGTTGAGCGAGCTAGGTTAATTTCTAAACCTTCTCTACTGCCTGAAAGTTGACTCAATTTGTTTTGACAATCATTAATTGTAAAAATGTCTCGAGCAAAATAATTGACTTGTAAAACAAGAGAAAATAAAAGGAAAAATAGAGAAACAAAAGATAAAGTCCAGAAAGTTTTTGAGTGAGTGAGAGTATATTGCATGATTTATTTTTTATATTTTTATTGCTGCCCTTAGCTTGGCGCTACGCGACCTGGCATTAATTTTAATTTCCTCATCATCCGCTCTAATTGGTTTTTTAGTATTAATTTGTAAAACTTGTTTTTGCGCCTGCTCTCTTAAGAAATTTTTAACAATTCTGTCTTCGAATGAATGGAACGAAATGACCACTATTCTCCCGCCTGGTTTTAAAATTTCAATTGCTTGGGGTAAAACTTTAATCAAATTATTTAATTCATCATTTACAGCAATTCTTAGAGCCTGAAAGGTTTTGGTGGCAAAATGAATTCTGCGATGTTGATACCAGACCGGAACTACTTTCTTTATAATTTGGACTAATTGAGAAGTTTTTTTTATCGCTATTGTTTTTCTTGTCTTAACAATCTCTTGTGATATTTTTTTAGCAAACCTTTCTTCTCCATATTCTTTTAAAATTTGCTCTATTTCTTTTTGTGAATATTCATTTACAATCTTATCTGCAGTTAAATAATTTTGAGCCCCATATCTCATGTCTAGACTTTCTTGTTTTTGAAAAGAAAATCCTCTTTCTGATTTTTCTAAATGCCAGCTGGACATTCCCAGGTCAAGCAATATTCCTGAAACTGGGTCAAACTTTTGTTCTTTAACAATATTCTTTAGGTTTGTAAAATTATCACAAACAAGAACTATTCTTTCTTTAAATCTTGTTTCAAGATTTAGTTCACAGTTTTCAATTTGTTTTAAGTCTTGATCTATGCCCAATACTTTACCTTTAGGACCATTCTTCTCAAGAATTGCTAGAGTATGACTCCCCTCTCCAATGGTGGCATCAATAAAGTTTTCATTAGGTTCTGGTTTAAGAAAACTTAGAACCTCTTTTTTAAGAACAGGTGTATGAATCATTAAATTATTAAATTCCCAAATCTTTTAAATTAGAAGCTAAGTCTCCTACATTCTTTTCCATTTTTGCCTTATACTCATTCCATTTTTTAGAATCCCAAATCTCTAATCTATTAAAAAGTCCGCAAACTACTGCATTTTTTTTAAGACCAGCATATTTTTTTAAATATTCTGGGATAAGAATTCTACCCAATTTATCCAGAGCGACCTCCATTGCTCCTGCTAACATAATTCTTGAGAATCCCCTAGCGTCAGCTTGACTAACGGGTAGCTTACCCAGCTTATCAGACATTATTTTCCATTCTTTTTGAGGATAAACAACTAAACAATTTTCAAAACCGCGGGTAATAACCACTGCTTTGCCCAACTCTTTTCTAAATTTAGCTGGAAGGGCCAATCTTTTTTTAGTATCAATTGTATGGCTGTATTCTCCAATAAACATAGTTATCCACAAGCTTTAGGGGTTTTACCATAGTTATCCACAATTATCCACCTCATATTCTTTATATCCCACTTGATAGCACTTAGTCAACCCTTTTTTCCCACCATTAAAAATCCCGATAAAATCAAATACTTTTCCACAAAAAACTCACAGTTGATCTATCTAGTTAAAACAAAAAAGCCCATTTACAGGGATTTTAAATAAACACTTAAAACTAATTACTTAATGTTAGTTTGTCTTTAATTCAAAATTATCAGGCAAAACTTTTACCCTATCTCCCCTTTTTAATTTATTGCTTAATATTGCTTTGGCTAAAACATTTTCTACCTTATCTTGAATTACTCTTCTCATTTGTCTGGCGCCGAAAACAGGATTATATCCTAGTTCTGCGATTTTTTCTTTAAGCTCTTTTGTTATTATGAAATCAATATCTTTTTCTTTAAGATTTTTTTGTAGATTTTTAAGCATTAATTCGGCAATGTCTAAAAGATTGCTCTGGCTTAAGGGTGTAAAAACAACAACATCATCAAATCGATTAATAAACTCTGGTCTAAAAATACTTTTTTCAAAAACATAATCTAAAAGTTTTTGTTTAACATTTTCCCATTTTTCTTTATCTTTTAATGCTTTGAGAATTATTTTATAACCAGCATTAGATGTAGCAATAATAATTGAATCTTTGAAATGAATTTTTCTTCCAAGACCATCGGTTAAAAAACCTTCGTCTAAAACCTGTAAAAATAAATTTAAAACATTAGGATGAGCTTTTTCAATTTCATCAAGCAGAATTAGGGAAAAAGGATTTTCTCTAACCTGAGTGGTGAGTAAACCATCTTCTTGAGAAGAACCAATCAAACGAGGAATATCTTGTAATGTTTGAAATTCTGACATATCCAACCTGATCATTTTAGTTTCTGAACCAAAATAAATTTCTGTTAAAGCTTTAGCTGTTTCTGTCTTACCAACTCCAGTGGGTCCTAAGAAAAGAAAGCAACCCAAGGGTCCTTTTCTAATAGTTACTTGAGCTCTTGCTCTACGTAAAGAAGCTGATACCTGATTAACCGCTTCATCTTGATTAATGATTCTTTGATGAATCAGTTCTTCTAAGTTCAGTAAAATCTTTTTCTCTTTTTCTTCTATTTTTCCAACAGGGATTTGGGTTTTCTCAGAAACAATTTTAGAAACATGAGAAGATAAAACTATTTTTTCTTTTGTACTTACAACATAAACCACTGTTTCATTTAAAATATCCAATGCTTTTTCTGGAAATGGAAGATTGGGAAGATAACGATCAGTATAGGTTATGATGTCACGAAGAACAGGATAGCTAATGAATTTTTTATACTTAAACTCTAAGCCTAAAGCTACTTTTTCTAAAAGTATCAAGGTTTCTCTTTTTGAAATCTCAGCAACCTCAACTTTATTAAAAAGAGATAGAATAGAAGGGTTTTGTTCAATATTTTTATGAAGGCCAACAAAATCAGTAATAGCAAAAACCTGGAACTGAGGAAATTTTAGATAAGAAGACAAAATTCCTGAAATATCAATTGTTCCTGGTTTTTCTTTACCCCCAACAAAATTATGCAATTCATCAATAAATAAAATAATATTGCCAGCCCTAAGCACTTCTTGAAAGATTTGATCTAAAATAGCTTCTATTTCTTCTTTGTTTTCTAATTGAGCAAGTAATGATGGTAAATTTAACTCTTTTATTCTTTTATAATTGATTTCAGGCAAACTTTGACCCAAAACGCTCTTAGTGGCTAATGCTTGTAAAACAGACTTTCGACCTGTTCCTGGTTGCCCAATCAATAGAACATTATTGTCTTCTTGCATTCCAGCTAAAATTCTTTCTACTTGTTCTAATTCTTTTTGATGCCCAACTACTTCTGGAAAACCCATATTTGTAACCTTTTCTGACCAATCTACTGAAAATTTATCTAAAAGAACAGTAAAACCAGCTGTCCATTCTTTGGCCAAAGTTCCTTTTTTAAGCAAGTTTTCGTATTCCCACCATCTTTTCCTTTTTCCTATTTTTTCTTTTAAAGACTCTAACCACCAAACCAAATTTTCTATATCTTGTTTTTTTAATGAAGCATTAATAAGAATGTTTTTAAAAACTAAATTATAATCAGTAAGAGCAATTAAAATATCTCCTATTTCAATTCTTTGCCCATTTCTTTTTTGAGCTATTTTAAAAGATTCAAAAATTATTTGTTCAAAATCTTTAGAATATAAAATCTCTTTATTTGAACGGTTTTCAGAAATTTTAAAATGCAACTCTAATATTTTCTTTATTTCTTTTACGCTTAAAAGAACCCTGGAAAAAATAAAATTTAATTCAGAATTATTTTTCAAAAGCAAATAAAACAAAACAGAAGAATTAATTTCAGGAAGTTTTTTCTTTTTAACGAATTGTTTTGAATCATAAATAGTTTTAGCCACTTCAAAACTTAAAAATTCAGCTAAATTGTATTTTTCAGGACTTTTAATAACTTCTTTCAATTCAATACTTATCTTGGGTTTCTTTAGCTTCCAATTGAAGAAACATTCTTTTAACCAACAGATTATGGTTAAGATTCCAAAAAACAAAGAGAGACCAAGCATTTTTTTATTCAGCTCTAAAGTAAAGTTCTGGGGCAGGAATCCATATAAAAATATAAGAAAACTAAGAACAAACAAAGCGCTAAAGCATTTCTTAAAAAACTTGACAAATCTGAAGATTGGAGTTCTTTGCCACTGAACTGTTTGAAAAATACCAGCTTTTTTTAAATCAAAATTAAACATAGTTAAAACAAAATTTTAAAACTAAGACTAAGTCCAAGAATCAAACAAAAAGGAAGCACAAACCAAACGAAAAGCATTATTACCCCTGCTAAAATTATAAGGATTTCAACAAAAAAACCTATTAATATCAAGAAAAATCTTAAAATAGCTCCTATGGTTCGAGATATAAGATTAGAAATAAAAATTTCAAAATACTTACCAATATCAAATCCTTTCGGATATAACAAAAGATTGTGTCTCCAGGGAGCAAAAAGAGTTTTTAAAAGCAATGGTATAGAAAAATAATTGAGATAAAACCTAAAAATATCTTTCCAGCTATGTAAAATATTTTTAGGCATTTCAATAAAATACCAAAAAACCCATTGAATCAGAATATTTTGTTTTTGAGCTATCTCAGTCATATTTTAATTATATTTTTTAACTCTTTTAAAATATCCTCTGGTATTGGAGGCGGCTCTCTTTTGGGACTTATTCCAGGATATCTCCAAGCACTTATTATCCTGATTTTTCTCAGCTTTTCGCTTTTCGCTTTTCGCTTTAAACTTATCTTTTGATACATCAACCAAATCTCAGTAGGATGCTTTTTAGTCCCAGTAGACTGCATAACAGCAAGTGTGTTGGGAGCAATACCTTTTTCAACCCTGATTGGATTTCTCAAAACTCGTTTTAATCTCTTTTCTGACAATCCATAATATTGCATCTTTCTCTTAACATGATTTGTCCAAAGCATATTCTTTTTATCCTTGGGCAAATTAAAACGCATATTATTTAATTTCGTAAGTAAGAGTTACTGTTACTTCTATTTTACTCTCCCCTGTTTCTATTTCAGGCTCTCCTCCTCCCATCGCAGCCTCTGATTTTTCTAATGAATAAGTACGAGGAACAATACCGCTTTCATTGAAGCTGGTAATCCTTACTAATTTTATTCCTAATTGAGAGGCTAATTCTTCAGCTTTTTCTTTTGCTTGTTCAATGGCTTTTTCTCTAGCTTGATCCTTTAATTCATCTTGATCATCAACAGTAAACTGCAGGCTTCCCACCTCATTAGCTCCAGAATCCGCTGCTCCCTGAATAATCTCTCCTATTTTTGTTAATTCTCTTATTTTAACCTGAAGGGATTGACGTACTTCATACCCAACCAAAACCCTTTTTCCTGATGGATATATGGAAACCTCAGTTACTTCCTGCCACTCATAACGAGGATAAATATTAAAATCAGTAGTTTTCAAATCTTTATCTTCTACTCCTTGCTCTTTTATAAAGCTTATTATTTGATTCATTTGTTCAGTATTCTCGCTAAGAGCTTCTGCTACTGTTTTAGCTTCTGTAATAACCGAGAAACTTGTTAGAGCTAAATCTGGCTTTGCATAAACCTTGCCTGTTCCAGAAACAGTAATTCTGTTTTCAGAATCAACTTTAATTTTGTTATAAACATCAACAGAAACAGAAAGAATAACAACGACTATTAAAATACTAAGCAAAGCAAAGAAACAATGTTTTTTGCTTTTGATGTATTCATAATGTTTTTTTTGATCCATATTGTTTAAGTTTATTAATATTAATTTAATAAAAGAGCTATAAAAATTCCCAAGATTGCTCCAGAAAACACTTCAAAAGAAGTATGCCCCAAAAGTTCTCTTAATCGTTCTATTTTTAATCCTCTTTTTTGATATAAGTCATCAACAATTTTATTCAAAATCTGAGCCTGTTTTCCAGCCGCTCTTCTGATACCTCGAGCGTCAGATATTACAACTGAAGCCATTACTACTGAAATAGCAAAAAAAGGAGAACCAAACCCCAAATTAAGCCCAATGCTTGTAGCTAAAGCACTGACAATTGCAGTGTGTGAACTTGGAAAACCACCAGTTGATACAAGTAAAGTAAAATCAAGCTTTCTTTTTTTAACAGCAGTTATAGTAAATTTAAAAAATTGAGCAATAAACCAAGCTGTAATAGCAATCATTAATGTTTTATTGGACAATACTGTTTTTAATTGAGACATGTTTTATTGATTAAAGTTTTCATAACAAATAATTTCTTTAAGACTTTTTCTTGTTTTGGGCCTGGGAGAATCAGCTGGAAATCCAAGGGGCAATAGAGCCACAACTTTATATTTATCTGGAATATTTAAAATCTTTTTTACCTCTTCTTGAGAAAAAGCACCTATCCAGCAAGTTCCTAAACCCTGTTCACAAGCTTGTAAGGTCATGTGGTCTACAGCAATAGTTAAATTGATTGCATAAGCTGGAACTTCACAACTGATAACTCTTTCTGGATTTAAGGCCACAGCTGCTATTACAACTGGAGCTTCTGCAATAAAGCTTTGGGATTGAGCTGCTTGAGCCAATTGCTTTCTTTTTTTAATATCTTTAATAACTATAAATTTCCAATCCTGATCATTGTGGGCCGAAGGAGCTAGTCTGGCAGCTTCTAAAACTTTTCTCAAGCTTTGTTCTGGAACTGGGTCTGACTTATAAGCCCTTACGCTTCTTCTGTTTTTTATAGCTTCATGTACTTGCATTTTATCAATTTTATTTACTTAATCTATTTTATCTTTTTCTCAAAATTTTTCCAATAAGATCTTTGCTTCCCTAACCAATGGTATTAAATGTTTTAGAGAAACCCTTGTTTTTTTAGCAAACTTTTCTATGTCAAGCTTTAAAATATCTTCGGCCATTATTATGTTTTGAGAAACAAAAATCTTGGCTAAATAATTTCTCAAAGAGGGCAAGATAGTAATTGGATATAACTCCTTGGTATCTATTATGTGTTCTAATCCTTGATTTTTAGGATATTTCCAAGCCAAACATTCCACTCCAACGCATTCTGAATAACGAATAGCTTGACTAGTTAATTTAGTATTGGTAACAAGTAAACTTTTAACCCTCAGATTTTTAAATGTTTTTTGAAAAAACTTTCCTTTTTTAATATCCAAAAAACGAGCATAATTAGCCAAAGCAGTATCTAGATGTGTTCTTCCACCAGGATCATTACGATATTTGCATTCACCAACATATAATAGATCGCCCTTTTTAGCCAAGAAATCTATTTCATAAGAAGTGCAAAAACCAGGAATATGTTGATTTAATTGAACCTGAAAGCCATTTCTATTGAAAATCTCTCCAACATATTTCTCAAAAGGAAAACCAGTTGGTCCCAGTTTTCTCATTCCCTGTTTTAGATTAAACCTTAGAGCAGCTTGAGGTTCTTGCTGCCTAAGCTCTCTTTTAACTTTCTTAAAAATTTCACTTGTCTTTGTTCCAACACGTAAATCTTTTTTAATGCTATCAGCAATTTTTTGAGCCACTTTTTTAGAAGCCCCAACCCGTCTTGCAGATCGATAAACCTTTTGAAAAGAAAAAGGTTCTTTTTTCCCTTGTAAATTTATTACGTAATTTTTTGTTGCGTTTTGCATATTTCGAGAAAATCACAATGATAACAATATTTATTTTTTTGAGGAAGAAAATCTTTGGTCTGCTGAATTTTATCAATTTTTTTCAAAACCTGATCTTTGATTTGATCTTGATTTATGTTTGAAACATCAAAATCTACTATTTCTCCCCCATTAAGATAATAAAAACTCACAATCCTTACTAATGTTTTAAAATTTAATTCAGCTAAAAACTTATAAAAGATAAGTTGAAACTTATTAGATTCATTTTTATTAGTTTTAAAATCAATAATTCTTAAAGTGTTGTCTTCTAATTTATCAATTCGGTCAAACTTGCCTGAGATCGAAAAATTATCGTTTAATGGTTTAATCATTTCTTCATAATCATAAAAAGAATCTTTGATTTGTTTGGTTGGAATATAGAATAGATGAGGATTTGGTTCTTCTATATCAAAGAACTTCTTAAGCATTAGCAGAGCCTGAGCATAAGAAGTTCTTTCATGTTGTAAATCACGAAAACCCCCCAATTTACCTAAAGGCATGCCCTGAGATGAATCAAGCTCTGAAAACCATGCTCTTGATAAACATTTCTTCAGATTTTCAAAAGTTCTTTCCGGTTCAGGTAAATGATAAAAAAGAGTAATTGCTCCATGGACTGCCTGACCTTTGGTTTTATAATCCCGAGGTTTTAAAAATTGCTTTTTTATAGGAGCAATTTCTGGATCAAGATAGTTAAAATAGTATTGTTTGGGACATTTTTCAAAAAGACTAAGTTTGGAATAAGAATAAATTTTCGAAAAATCAATCTTTTTCATTTAATTTCAAAAATTTTATTGCCTTGTTTAAAACCTCTAACCAATCTTAATTTAGATTCTGAAATCTTGAAATAATCAGCTAAAGTTTGTTTAATAGCAAGATTAGCCAAACCTTTAACTGGTTTTGCTTTAACAAAAACATCAAAACTGTCTTTGCTTTTTTCAACAACCTTGTTTTCTCTAGCTTCGGGAAAAGCCCTAACCTTAATTAGCATTTTAAAGAAGCTTGAAATTATTGATAACTAAACCAAATTGATAACCCAAATATTTAGCTGCTTCTCGGCAATAAACCATACGTTGAGTAAAGATTTCAAAATACTCTATTACTGGTACGAAATTACTATCAATCTTTAACATAAGAGTAATTCTTTTTTTCTTTTTATCAACCAATAATTTAGACATTGTTGTGGCAAAATTGACTCTGTCATGAATATCAGCTTTAATTTTGTCCATTTTCTTTACTAATACTCTAGAACGGCGAACATCTGATTTATCAGCTAAAATTAAAACAGCTGAAATGGGGTTTGAAAACTCCATTTCATCTCTATCATGCATGCTAATGGCTCTCATAATTTTAGATATTTTAGAAGGAGAAAAATCATTTTGGAAAACCTGATGAAAAAGTAAGGCTCCAAAATAATGATGATAACTTCTACTTACAAAAGAAGCCATGTCATGACAAAAACCAGCAATAGCAGACAGTTCTTGCTCTTTTTCTGAAAGACCAATTTTTTGAGCGATTTCTTTAGCTCGTTTTGCCACTAAGGTTGAGTGATTTAACCCATGTTCAGTATAGCCCGAAGCTTTTAAGCTTTTTTCTGTTTGTTTAATAAATTCTAGAATCTGAGAATTCTTTTTAATTTCATTTAGTGTTAACATATTTTGTACTTAATTGGCCACAAGCAGCATCAATCTTATCTCCAAAATTGTGCCTTATTGTAGCATTAATATTATTTTTCTCTAATTGATTTTTAAACTCTTCGACTGTTTTTTTATCAGGGCTCATAAATTCACTATTAATATCATTGTATCTTATTAGGTTCAAATGAAACAAGGGTTCGTGTTTTAAGAGTTTAATTAATTTATCAATAGATTTTTGATTGTCATTAATACCCTTCAACATAACATATTCTAAAAACACCTTTCTATTTGTTTTTACAATATATTCTTTAGCTGCACTCATTAGATCTTTTAAAGGATAATTTATATTAACAGGCATAATTTCAGACCTCTGTTTGTTATCTGGACTATTAAGAGATATGGCTAGATTGATTTGTAAATTTTCTTCCTGTAATTTCTTAATTCCAGGAATAATACCAGCAGTTGAAACAGACATAGAACGAGCAGCCAAGTTAAATCCATTTTTATCATTTAAAATTCTAATTGCCTTCAAAACATTATCATAATTTAAAAATGGTTCACCCATTCCCATAAAAACAATGTTTAAATTCTTTTCATTCTCTCTTTGAGCAAAGAATAAAACCTGATCTACGATCTCTTGCCAGTCTAAATTCCTAATAAATCCCATTTTTCCTGTTGCGCAAAACTTACAACCCAAAGCACAGCCGACTTGAGAAGAAACGCAAACAGTTTTTCTTTTATAATCATGCTTCATTAAAACAGTTTCTATAAGATGACCATCATGTAATTTAAATAAAGCTTTTTCTACCTCTTTATTAGTTTGAATTTTTTCTTCTTTCAAAGAAAATAATTTAACTTCTTTTTTAAGACCCTCTCTTAAATCCTTTGAAATAGTTGTAATCTTGTCAAAATCAAAAATCAAGTCGCAGAATACGGCTTGATATATCTGAGAAAATCTATAATTAGACTGTCCCTTATCTTCCAATATTTTTTTAAGTTTTTCTATTTCCATTATTAATGAATTTTAGAACCAGGGGGTACTTGCTTGTCAGGCATTAAAAGAATTGGTTCTCCATTAATATCAGCTGCCAAAAGCATACCTTGACTTTCCATCCCCATCATTTTTTTGGGTTCTAAGTTAACTACCACTATTATTTGTCTACCCATTAATTCTTCTGGTTGATAATATTTTTGAATTCCAGCCAAGACTTGTCTCTTTTCTAGTTCTGCACCTAAATCAATTTCTAATTTCACGAGATTTTCAGACTTTTCCACTTTTTCAGCTGTTATTATTTTTGCAACCCTTAGGTCTATTTTTTTAAACTCTTCAAAATTAATCATATTTTAATTTTATTAATATTATTAATGCTTATCCAGGCTGCCATAGCTCCAAATCCAGTTTTATCAATATTAAATGGTTTAATCTCTTCTACCCGATCAAAAAATACTATAACAGCATATTTTTTATCTTTGATATAATTTAGAATTTCAGAAGGAATTTCTTTAATACCCAAATCTTTTTCAGCATGTTTTTTCATTATTTCCAAGGCCTGTTTATTGTTTGACATTTGATATTGTATTACTTTGTTTACCCTTGTTTTAACGATTACTGATTCTCCTGAGTTTTTAAAATAAAGATTATCTCCCTTTTTGATTCTGTTCCAAGGAATAATTCTAGACTTATACCATCTTGATTCTGCCACCTTTGTTCCGTTAAGAATCTTGGGAATTAGTCCCCAGGATTTTTTCATTATAGCAACATGATCCACGTTTAAAGTTTAGAAGTTTTAATTATATCCTCTCCTGCAATTAATCCAGTTACTGCTGCCCCAACTATTCCCCTTGTTATTCCTGCCCCATCTCCAATCGCATAAATAAAAGGTATGCTTGTTCTCATATTTTGATCAACTTTTACTTTTAGTGAATAAAACTTTATCTCAGGAGCGTAAAGCAGGGTTGAACCCTCGGCTATGCCTGGTAAAAGCTTATTAAGCTGTTCTAAAGAATCTAAGATATTTTCCATTAATCTACCCGGATAAGCCAAACTTATATCTCCAGGAATGGCGGTTTTTAAAGTAGGTTGAACCAATCTATTAGTTTTAATCCTGTTTTCAGTGCTTCTCCTGCCCAATCTCAGATCTTTAAGCCTCTGGACAATTGGACTTCCCCCACCAAGCTTTGTTGTTAATCTAGCCAAATCTCTTCCCCATTCATTGGGATATTTAAAAGGTTCAGTAAATTTATAATTCCCCAATAAGGCAAAATTAGTGTTATTTGTTTTTTCTTTGGTTTTACTATGACCATTTATTAAACAAAAATCATCATAATCTTCTCTAATAACCCATCCTTGAGGGCAGGTACAAAATGTTCTCAAATAATCATCGTGCTTTTTGGTAACCATTCTGAGTTTGGGATCATAAATTGTAGAAGTTATTTCCTGCATAATAGAAGCTGGCACTTCTACCCTTACCCCAACATCAATAGCTTTCAGTTCGCTATTTAATGCAAGATTATATTCTCTTGTCCATTTTTCTAGAAATTGCGCTCCCCCTCTTCCAACAGCAATAATCAGGAAATTATATTGATACTCTTTTCCTTCCTTTGTTGTTATTTTTTTCTCCTTTGGACTTATATCTAAAACAGTTTGTTCAGTGAAAATATCAACATTTTTTTTCCTTAAATAATTGTCAATACTTTTTACAACTGTTGGCAAATTATCACTTCCTAAGTGTCTTTGTTTTAGTGGTACAAATTCTATACCAACTTTATTTGCTTTTTTAATTAATTGATCAATTTTCTCTTTATCTTCTCCGTATAACTTACTGGGTTCTCCATGCTCTAAAAATATTTTGTCCACCTCTTTCATTTTTTCTATCAAATAATTTTTATCTAAAAAATCAAAGTTTCCTCCAACAGTATAACTGGATGAATATTCGGGATTTGCAAAAATTAACTTTCCATCAGACAAACCACCCGCTCCCCCGATACCAGCTCTTATGTTACAAGGAGAGCATTTTTGACAATAACCACCATTTAGTTCGCCTGGACATATTCTTTTTTCAATATCTTTTCCCAATTCAAAAATAGCAACTTTTAGTTCCTTGGGAAGCTTATAGCTAGCAAATAAACCACCTGGTCCACCACCTATGATAATGACATCGTATTTCATTGTTTATCAAGGACAGACTTAGCCTATCCAATTATTATTGTATCAAAAAATCGCCTGTTCGGCGACTTAGAAAAAATAAAAAGACACGTTTTTGTGTCTATAAAAGAAAAGGGGTTGTCTTTAGAGATTATATTTTGTAAACTTTGCAGCTCTCTCGAACTCTTTCTTGAACCTTAAGCCCGATTAGATCACTAGGATTAGCCTTGTCTATTTTTTTGTGATTAAGTTCCATTGACTTTACTTCTTGTGTAAAGTCAGTACTCCTGCCACCAGCAATTCTAACAATATCGCCTATTTCCAAAGTACCAGAGAGCTTAAGTATTGCTACTCCTAGTTCGGAATAATAATGAGTAACCTTTCCAACTTCAACTTTTTGTTCCTCGATTTCAACCACCTCCTTGTTAAAGGACAGTAATAAAAATATTAGCAAAATCAAAAAATTTGTCAAGAATAAAAGTCTATAAAAACAAATTTTATTTAAAAGAGCTTTGTCGAAAAGAGATTTATTTCTTTAAATACAATTTTTATATTTAACTCAAGCTTTCCAACTCTTTAATCTACGAGTTAGAACGTATCTTGTATTTTGCAGTTCTTGTATATTTTTAGAGCCAGTTAAAAACATAGCTATTCTTAATTCTTGTCCCATCGCTTTAATTTGTTGTTTTACTTCTTCAGAACTTTTAAGTGCGCTTGCTAACAAACCCTTGGCCATAGAAGCACCATCAGCTCCCAAAGCAATACTTTTAGCAACATCCAAGCCATTTCTAATTCCCCCTGATCCGATTACACACAAGCCAGCTTGTTTAGATTCTAAAACACTAATTGGTGAAGGAATGCCCCAATTCCAAAACAACTTACCAAGTCTTTCCTTGTCTTTATTCTTTTGGGCTTTAGCTCTGTAATATTCTACTGCAGTCCAACTAGTACCACTAAGACCGCTAACTTCTATTGCTTTTACCCCAGCATCTTTTAACAACAAAGCAACTTCTTTAGAAATACCAGAACCAGCTTCTTTAACAATTACTGGAAATCTTTGAGCCACTTCAGTAATAGCTTTTAGAATGCCTTTAGCATTCTGATCGCCTTCTGGTTGAACTGTTTCATGAGCAAGATTTAAATGAATAGCAATAGCATCAGCTCCAATCATATTAATAATTTTTTCTATTTGATCAAGTGTTAGGGGAGACTTGTTGCCTTGTTGAATTAATTGAACGCCTCCAATATTGGCTACAACAAAAGGAATGTCATATTGTTTAACAATAGAATATGAGTCTATTAATTCTGGATTTTCTAAAGCAGCTCTTTGGCTACCAATACAAAAACCAATCTTTAATTCTGAGGCAGCTTTAGCACAATTATCATTTAGAATTTTGCCTTTTTCGTATCCCCCGCTCATTGCTCCAATAAAGATTGGATATTCTAATTGTTTACCCAAGAAATCAATACTGGTATCAATCTCATTTTTATTGATCTCGGGCAAAGCATTATGAACAAGGCGCACATCGTCCCAATAATTATGTTCAGAATCAACTTTTTCATTTAGACAAATCTCTATATGCTCAGCCTTTCTTTTTTTAATTGACATATTAGTGTTTTTTATCTTTTTCTGAATAATAATATTTCTGTTCTCCTATTTCTTTAGGAAAATGAGTTTGTCCAGTCTTAGTATCAGGAAAATCATGAGCATATTTATAATCTTTGCCATAACCAAGACTTTTCATCAATTTAGTAACAGCATTTCTTAAATGTAAGGGCACCCCAAAAGATCCTTTTTTAGCATCTTGTTTAGCTTTCAATAAAGCAGTATAAGAAGCATTGCTCTTAGGAGCAGAAGCTAAATAAGTAACACCATGAGCTAAATTAATCTGAGCTTCAGGCATACCAACATATTCTATTGCTTGAGCTATTGAAACAGCTACTCTTAGGGCACTAGAATCAGCGTTACCAATATCTTCAGAAGCAAAAATAACCATTCTTCGAGCAATAAATCTTGGATCTTCGCCAGATTCTACCATTCGAGCCAACCAATAAAGAGCTCCGTCAGGGTCTGAATCTCTCATGCTTTTAATAAAAGCGGAAATTACATTATAATGCTCTTCACCTTTTTTATCATATCGCAAGGCATGTTCTTTCAGAATTTCTGAAACATGCTTTTCATTAATCTTATTCTCATCTTTTGTTTTTAAAAAATTAACAATAAACTCTAAACCATTTAAGCCAGCCCGAGCGTCTCCATCAGCAAAATTAATTAATCTTTGCAAAGCTTTTTTAGCAATTTTCATTTTTGATTTGCCCAATCCATTTTCTTTATCAGTTAAAGCCTTTAATAAAATTGATTCCATTGCTTTTTCATCAAGCGGTCTTAAAACATAAACTGCTGAACGAGACAAAAGAGGAGAAATCACCTGAAAAGAAGGATTCTCGGTAGTGGCTCCAATTAAGATAATTGTTCCATCTTCAACAAAAGGTAAAAAAGTATCTTGCTGCGCTTTATTAAATCTATGAATCTCATCTATAAAAAGAATAGTTTCTTTATTATAAAGCTTGAGACGTTCTTTAGCATCTTTAATTGCTTTTCTAACATCTTGAACGCTAGCATTAACAGCTGAAAATTTCACAAAATGAGCTTTGGTTTTTTTAGCAATGATCCGAGCCAAAGTGGTTTTTCCAGAACCCGGTGGTCCCCACAAAATTAAAGAACTTAAATTATCGTCTTGAATAGCTCTGCGCAAAGGACTATCCTGACCAATTAATTTATCTTGACCAAAAAAGCCATCAAAATCTTGAGGTCTCATTCTATCAGCCAAAGGAGCGTTTTTCTTCAAATTCTTCTGAAATTGCTTGTTAAACAGATCCTCCATATATCTTTATTCATCTATTTTTCTAAATCTTTGACCGCCTGTCTATATTTACAATAATCACAATCTTGTCCTGAATTTGGAATTTGATTTGACATTAAACACTCCTTAATATCAAATAAAACTTTCTCTATCCAAGAATCATCACCCTTATAGGGAATGATTTTAATATCAAATTCAATCTTTTTATCAAAAGCTCTTCTATCGGTTCTGCCATTACAATAAACAAAATATCCTATCTTAGAAACCTTAAAGCCATTTTTTCTTAATAACCATTGATATATTTCTATTTGGCGCTTGTAAGTTATCTGCCAATCAGCATCAATTGAAACTTCACCATTTTTGGAAGTTGCTTTATAGTCCACTACAATTAATTCTCCCTGAGAATTGACCCAAACATCGTCAATAGCTCCCATAATTAATAAATTAGTGGGTTGATGAAAATATTGCACTCCTTTTCTGGTATCTCTCCACTCATCAATTTTTTCATGTTGAAAAGGTACAGCATCAATACCATATTCTTCCATTAAAGGATGACGAGATTTAGTAATTCTGTGAGCATCAAATTCTTTTTTTAATAAAGTATCTACAGCCCTATTAAGATTAAAAGGAAATCCAGGAGGACGACTTGTGCCCAAACGTCTATCAAGATAAAAACAGCGAGGGCACTCTAAAAACAAATCAATCTTAGACCTGCTTACTTTAAATGGCTCTTTTGAGTTTGGGTCAAATAAATTACTGAACCTTTTTGGATTATAATATTTAGACATATTTAATTTAATTCATAATAGCTTTCTTTGCGTAAAGATTTTAGCAACACCCAAAGCTATTTTCTTACCTTTTTTAGTCAAAGAAAATGTAGTTTGAGGATCTCCTGAAATTAACTTTTTATCTCTAAGAGTTCTTAATGGTCTATCTAATTTACGAGTATCAGGCCATTTAGAATTACCAGATAAAGCAAAAGTTTTTGGAAACAAATTAAAACATTTTTTAACTAATGCCTGAAAACTACATTTTGTATCATTAACAGCTACCAAATAAATACCAAAAAGAATCAAGTTATTAATTGATACTCTTTTATATAATTGTTCATCAAAAGCTTTTTTCATGGGGGTGGACGGTACAGGATTTGAACCTGTGACCCCTGCAATGTGAATGCAATGCTCTGCCACTGAGCTAACCGTCCTTTTGATTTAGTTTAACAGTTTTATTTTCATTAGAAAAGGGTTAAAATTAAAATGATAGCATGAAGATTTTTGAATTTTATTTTAATCCAAAACTAAAACCTGATGTGGTTTTTCAGAGTTTTTGTTATGAACCAGAAAACATTTATGAAAAAAGGGTAGGAAGTTTGTATATGGTTGGACTTTTAAAAAACACCTTACCTCAAGACCTTAGTTTTTTAGACAAATTATCAAATAGAATCAAGGATAGATATTATACTCCAGGACTTCGTTCTCCCGAAAAGTCTCTCAAAGAAAGTCTAAAAAGTGCTAATAATTTTTTGGAAGATTTAATTCAAAGAGGAAATACTGGTTGGTTAGGAAATCTAAGTTTTATTACTCTCTCAATTAAACAATCAGAGTTTAATTTTTCAAAAGTGGGTAATTTAAAAATATTTTTAATCAGAAATGGAAAAATAGTTGATATTGATAAGAAAGTAAAAGGAGGGTTTGAAGATATTGAACCATATCCTCTCAAAGTGTTTTTAAACATTGTTTCTGGCAAACTGATTGAAGACGATATATTTTTAATTTTGAGCGAAGAAATTGCTGAGTTTTTTGAAAAACAAGCTATTTTAAATGAAATTGCTAAAGAACCATTTTTAGAAGAAAAAAGATTGATAGAACTTTTAAACGGCAAAATAAAAAAAGCTCAAGAACTTTCTGGTATTTGTTTATTAATTCTTTCCAGGGAAAAAACACAAAAAAGCAGAAAAACAACTATTGTAAAAAAAGAAAAAATCAGAGATTTTTCTTTTAAAAAAGCCCTTGCTCCCCTATTGAATCTTTTTTTGAATGCTTTTAAGAAAATCCGTGTTCCCAAGATTCCTAAGATTAATTTGCCTAAAATAGAATTACCCAAAAGAGTAAAGAAACCAATCGAAAAGTCAGAAAAACAGAAATTAAGATTAAAAAAAATAGGTAAACTTACTATTCCCAAAATATCTTTTCCAAAACCAAGAATTTCTTTTAATATAAGGAGTTATCTCGTTCCAATTAAAGAATTTAAAAAAAGGATTAAAATTTTTGTTAAGCACAAAAATACAATTTTGGTTTTGAGCTTGGTCTCAGTTTTGTTTTTAGGTTCTTTAATCTTTCAAAAACAAGCAGAAAAACAATTAAAACAATATCAAGCCCAAATATCTAAGATTGAACAAAAAATTGATTTAGCCGAAAGTTTGTTAATCTTAGAATCCCCTCAATCTTTCAAAGACGCTCAAACCCTTTTAAGACAAAGTTGGGAAGAAATTAGTCCTATTGTTAAAATTGCCCCCACTTTATCTAAAAGCTTTGATAAACAAGTTGTCTTTCTAAAAGAAAAAATATTAAAAGAGCTTTACCAATTCAATAAATTAGAAGAAATTAAGCAACCCGAAGTTTTATTTGAGTTTAAAATAGGAGAATTTGTACCTCAGAAAATGATATCTTATCAGGAAAATATTTATTTCTTTAGTCCTTATGCTAAAAACATTTTTAAGGTGAGTAAGAATAATAATGAAGGGCAAATTATAGAATCTAATCAGGAATTTAATTCAGCAAGTCTTTTTGGAGATTCAATTTTGTTTTTTTCAAAACCAAACAAAATAATTAATTTTAAAAACGACCAGTTTAACCAAGTCTTTTTTCTTGAAACCCCATATCCAAATTTTGATTTTAATGACTTTGCCATTTTTAAATCAAACCTTTACTTTTTAGATAAAAAAGCAGGTCAAATAGTAAAATATCCTTATCTTGAAGACTTAAGATGGGACTCTGCACAGCTGTGGTTAAACGATCAAACTCCAAAACCGACTCAATCTAATTCTTTATCTATTGATGGTTCAATTTGGACTCTGAATAAAGATTCTATTAGCAGATACTCAACCGGGATATTTCGAGAAACCTTAGGCTCAAATCTTTTTCCTTATGCTGAAAATCTATCTAAGATTTTTACTAATGCTACTCTCCCCTATCTCTATATTTTAGAACCAGCTCAGAATAGAATAATCATTATTAATAAATCGGGTGAAGTTATCAAACAATTCCAGAGTGAAAAATTTGATAATCTTTTAGACTTCTCTGTGTCAACTAACGGAAAAACCATCTACCTTTTAAATGGCTTAAAAGTTTATCAAATTATATTCTAAATCTTGACAAATTGAAGCTATATGTTATAATTGAACTACAATAAAGTAGTTCTTAACATTTTAATAAAATATAATAGAGGAAAAAATCGGGCCACCTAAATTGTTTATACTTTTTTGATAAACAGTTTAGGTGTCCTGATTGGGCAAAAAAAAACAATTAGTGGCAACACACACATCTCCCGACCCCGACGTAATAATGTCTATTTGGCTATTGATAGAATATGGCGGCTTAAAGCTTGAAAACATGGGTCTATGGTTTCTAAAAGGACAAAATGTGGAAATGATGACATCCTTTATCAACTCGTATATGATTGATAGGGGTCTTGGCAAGTTTGATCACCACAGAAGGTCTGTGTTTGGTAAAACGAGCGCTGACCTGATCGCACAAGAACTAGAAATAGTAGATCCTTATGTAGAAAAGCTTTTAGGCCTAGTGAGACGCAACGACTTACAAGGTATTTCTCAGTCATTCGATCTTGCAGACACTTTAAAGTGTCTGCAAAGGAACAGACAGGTGACTGATGAGGAAAAGATAAAGACTGGAGTACAAATAATATCTGCCGTAATCCACTTCCGAAGAGAAAGGTTGGAGAGAGACAATGACCATATTAGCTCTCTTGTAAAAGAATTTCTCTCCGGAAAAAAGGTGCCTGAGAAGTTTGTCAACTATCTCGATAAGCTCAACAATCCAAGATTTAATCGCTATTTAGATATAGTTGAAATAATCTTGGGTAAAGAGAACCTGGTTGGAAAAGAACAAGCAAAAGAATTCACTAAACTTCTCTTGAAGATTATACATGACGACAGCCTATTGTACCTTAAAGCACAAGAAAATCTCTTTGAAGGATCTATTGTCAAACACATAAAAGAACATTATGTTGTTGCAAAAATAACAGATAATCCTAAGTTCAACACCGCAGCCAGAAAACAAGGAGCGTCAATCATCATCCAGCGCCAGGAAAACGGAACTACTCAGATATACTTTAATAATAAGCTTATCCGGGACGACAAAATAGTTGAGTCTTTAGTTTCAATAATTCGTCTCGAAGAACAGCTTGTTCGGGAAAGGCCAATACCTAACATAGATCTCAGAAAAATAGGGGTTATCAATGATATGCCAGAATGGTTCTATTTCAGAGCAGAAAACGGCTCAGGAAGATTCATACTTAATGGATCTTTCACTACACCAGATATACCTCCATCCGCAATAGCTCTAGAAACGCTTGTTTTCTTGGCAGAATCAGCAATCAAGTTCTATCCCAACTTTAACTGGGCTAAGTGGAAAGAAGAAGCAATAAATCGCCACAAAAAAATGCCAAATAAAATTTCCTCTTTTTTTATTTCAAAAAATTACATTAAACAATCAAAAAGGAGACTCACAAAAGTCTCCTTTTCAGTTTTAACAAAACTTTATTTCAATTCTACTGTGGCGCCAGCAGCTTCAAACTTCTTTTTCATCTCTTCTGCTTCCTCTTTCTTTACGTTTTCTTTCACAACCTGAGCACCAGAAGCAACAGCATCAACTAAATCTTTTGAATCTTTTAATCCTTTTTGAGTAATATCTCTTACTGCTTTAATAACCTCTATCTTTTTCTCTCCAATCGCAGTTAATTCAATGTTGAATTTACTTTTTGTTTCAGCTGGTGCGCCAGCAGAAACTCCGCCTGCGGGAGCAACTGCCACAGGAGCTGCGGCTGAAACTCCGAATTTCTTTTCTAAAATCTTAACCAGTTCAGCTAAGTCTAAAACGCTCATCTTTTCTATTTCTTCAACCAGCTTTTTAAATTTTGCAGGAACCTTAATGGGTTTTGGTTCAGGTTTTGGTTCAGGCTTAGGTTCAAGTTTAGATTCTGGTTTAGGTTTCTCTTTTGCCTCAGGCTTGGGTTCGGGCTTAACTTCTTTAACTTTCTCAGGAGTTTCCTGGGTCCCTTCTTTAGTTTCTTCTTGAGAAGACTGAACTTCTTTTTTTTCTTCCTCTTGCTTAATTTCTTCTTTTTTAATTTCTTCTGCCATATTTTTAGAAATTAGATTAATTAGTAATTGGGATTTATATTTTGGCTTTAGCCAAAACGTATATTAGACCTTTAATATTTGCTTGTAAAACATGATTAAAGTTGGAAATTGGTGCTGAAATGCTACCAACCAATCTTGCTAAAAGCTCTTGCTTGCTTGGCAATTGTCCTAAAGTAATAACTGCTTCAGCATTCAGAAACTCTTGTTTTTGACTATCAATAAATCCTCCTAAAATCTTTAAATTATCGTTTTGTTTAGAAAAATTATATATTGTTTTTATTGGAGCTAACTCATCTTCAAAACCAAAGACTAAGGCTATTTCTCCATTCATTTCTTCAGGATTGGCTTCAATTTTATTTTCTTGAAGAGCTTTTTTTATTAAAGTTTTTTTACTAACAAGAAATTGAGAATTTTTTTCTTTTAATTCATTTCTTAATCTAAATAAATCTTTAACTTTTAAGCCAGTGAAATCAACAAAAATCATTGCTTTTTGCTCAGCAATTTTTTCTTTTAATTCTTGTAAGATTTTATTCTTTTGTTCTTTTGTTTTAGCCATTTAAATCAAAAACCTGTCATGTAGACAGGCAAAAAATAGATTTCTAAGTTCTTGCCTAGAGAGGTCTTATTGTATGCCCCTTTTCTACAGCAACTTTAATTTATATTATTATTAATCTTTTGTCAAATTTATTTTAGATATTTTGCCTTGGCAATATTATGTTCTTCCAAGGTTTTACTAAAAATAGTTTCACCTTCTGAAGTAGAGAGATAATACCAGTGTGAATTAATATCTGGATATATTGCAGCTTTAATGCTCTCTATTCCAGGATTACAAATTGGACCTAATGGCAAGCCCGCATATCTATATGTATTATATGGAGAATCTATTTGAGTGTCTTCTTTGGAAATACCAGTGGTCTGTTTTTTAGTAATATAAGTAATCGTTGCATCAACCTGTAAGGGCATTCCAACTTGCAATCTGTTCAATAAAACCCCAGCTACCATTTTCTTGTCTTGCAGAGTTTGAACTTCTTTTTCTAACAAAGAAGCTATGGTCACAATTTCAGAAACTGTTTTTCCCTGTTTTTGAATATCTTCTCTTAATTCGGGAGTGACTTTTTCGTTAAAGTTATCAGTCATTTTTTTAATAATTTCTTGTAAACTTGCTCCCTTGCTGATTTCATAAGTGTCAGGAAAAAGATATCCTTCTAACTCTGTCATTTCATATAATTCTTCTGCTTGAAACATTCCTTTATTTTCAAAATACCAGGCAATATCTCTTAAATTCCAACCTTCAGGAATAGTGATTATTTCTTTAGCAATGTTTCCTGAAATAAATTTCTGAGAAATCTTAGAAATATTCATAGAAGAACTCAAGGCATATTCTCCCGCCTGAAGCTTACTTTGTTTTCCTGAAGCAAGAATATACAAATCAAAAAGATATTTATTTTTAATAAACCCTCTTTCTTCTAAGTTTTGACCAATTTGAAAAACACTCTCACCTTTTTTGACTAAAAAAAACTGTTCTTGGCCTTGTGGGTTTTTAGGAAAATAAAATCCTTGAACTAATATCAAGATAAGCAAGCAAAAGAATAAAATTGTAATTAAAAGTTTTTTCATCTAATCTTTTGTTATTAAAGGCACAAAAGCAAAACCTGGATGTTCAATTTCTTGAAAACTGTTTTTTGATTTTTTAATAAATGTCCAAATCGAGGTTCCAATTGGAGCAACTATTTTACCTTTGATTTTCAATTGTTCTTTCCAGGCCAATGGTAATTCTCTACCTGAAGCTGAAGCTAAAATCCTATCAAACTTAGCTTCTTTTGCGTATCCCTTAGATCCATCAGCGCAAATAAATTCAACAATCCCTTTTTTTATAAAATTATACTTGCTTGTATTTTTTTCTCCAAACTCTTTTAACTCAGGGACAATTTCAATTGCGATAACCTTACCTTTAGAGCCAACGATTTCAGCCAATAAAGCGCTTGTCCAACCAGAACCTGATCCAATGTCTAAAATTTTATGTCCGGGTTGAGGATCAAGCTCTTCTAACATAAAGGCTACCACCAAAGGTTGAGATATTGTCTGGCCAAGGCCAATTGGTAAAGCTTGATCTAAATCAGCCAGTCTTTTCATGTCTTCTGGCAAAAAATCCTGCCTTTTGATTTTTTGAAAGGCTTTAATGATATTAGGACTTTTCAACCATTCCTGTTTAATTAATTTTTGAATGAAATCCATTTTAATATGATTTTAACACATTTAAGAACTGTGGAAAACTTAGTTGCATTAACTTGAAGAATTGCTTTAAAATAAAGTAATATTCCAAAGGTCGAAGATTGTTATTTTAAGATTTTTATTTTAAACACAAAATATGACAGAATTAATTGCTTTATTTGGAACTTCTCAAATTCAATATATTGTAATTTTAATAATGGTTGATGTTGTTTTGGGAATTATTGCTGCTCTTATGAAAGGAGGTTTTCGTTTGGGAAAACTGGCTAAATTTATGGTAAAACCTGTTTTAGGATATGTTTTTGGTTTTGGGGTTTTACAAATGGTGGTTCAAGCATTACCTTCCTTAGCAATGGTAACTCAGATGACTTATGTTTTAGTGGTTTTAGCTCTATTTGGCTCAATTTTGAATAATTTAGCAAAAATGGGATTACCAGTACCAGACTATTTAAGAAAAGATTAAAGGGGAGTTCAAAATAAACATAATAATAAAGACACGGCTTTGAGCCGTGTCTTTATTTAATGGCGCAAAGCATCAACTGGTTTAAGTTTAGCTGCTTGCCTGGCTGGGAAAAACCCAGCTAAACAACCTATCAAAAAAGAAAAAAGTAAAGCAAAAATAATCATCCAAGGAGCAATAGTGGTGGTGAAATAAAAAGATGGATTGATAGTAGCGTAATAATCTATTCCTTTAGCTAAAAAACTACCTAATAATAAACCACCCAATCCTCCCAGGATGCCTATTATGCTTGCCTCAATCAAGAAAATTGAAAGAATAGCCGAATTAGTTGCTCCTATTGCCTTCATAATACCAATTTCCTTGGTTCTTTCTTTGACCGAAGTAAACATACTATTCATGATTCCAATACCACCAACAAGAATAGCAATACTGGCAAAAGCAATAATGACAATTTGAATTATGCCCAAAATCGTACCACTTATCTCACCCATCTTTTCTGAAGTAATAACAGAAAAATCAGCTTCATCTGTCCCAGACCTTCTTTTCCTTGTTTTTTGAAGAGCTTCTTTAATCTCTTCTGCCACCACATTTTCATTTGCTCCTTCCTCAAGCTTAGCCATAGCGTAAGCGACTGTCCCTCGCTTTTCTCCAGTTAAATCTTGATAAAACTTCATGTCCATATAAACCATACTGTCATCCTGTCGATTGCCCAAAGAATTCAATATGCCAGTCACTTCAAACTTTTTTCCCTTTATTATTATTTCTGAGCCTATTTTTACTTTTTTTGAAAAAATCTCATAAGCTACTTGCTGTCCAATTATAATTTGGTTTGTCTTGCTGGGCCACTTACCCTCAGCCAAACTCCAGCCCTGGAAAATACTCAAAATATCTACAGCTTCTTTCCAGGGATCATAACCAGCTATGACAAGCTGTTTTGATTCGTTTTGATATCTACTAATGATTCCAGTATAAGAAAAGCCCAAAACACTATCTACTCCTTTTGCTTTTTTAATCGCCTCAATATCTTCTTTTTGCAATTTATCACCGCCAAACATCATGCTTGAGAAAATATTTTCTCCTGGCATAATCATAATCATTTCCCCGCCCAAAGCCTGTAATTGCTGATTAATTGTTGTTCTCATTCCTTCACTCAAAGAAAGTAAAGAAATTATCAAAAAAACACCAATAACAATACCTAAAATGGTCAACCAACTCCTCAAAAGTCTGGTTCTAATATTCCTTAAAGCGATATTAAAGTATTCTTTTATTTCTTCCACAAATAATCTTTGGTTATTAAATGATTTTTTACTATTTGGCCGTCTTTAATGTTTACTATTTTTTCAGCATATTCTGCAATCTTAGGGTCATGGGTTACTATGACCATTGTTTTCCCTTCTTTTTTATGAAAATCTTTTAAATTCTCCATAATCATCTTGCCTGTAACAGAGTCCAGATTGCCAGTTGGCTCATCAGCAATAATTACTTCTGGATCATTGGCAAAAGCTCTGGCTAAAGCCACCCTTTGCCTTTCTCCACCCGAGAGTTCTGAGGGCTGATGGGACATTCTTTGTTTTAGACCAATTCTTTCCAAAAGATTTTCTGCTTTTTTCTTTCTTTCGATTAAAGATACCCCCTGAAAAATCATTGGAAGCATTACGTTTTCTGCGGCAGTTAAATTAGGCAACAAATTAAAATCTTGAAAAACAAAACCCAATGTTTTTCCCCTAAATTGAGAGAGTTGATTCTCTGGCATTTCTGAAATGTTCTTTCCCTTTAAATAAACCTTTCCCCTAGTTGGGAAATCCAAACAGCCAATCATGTTTAAAAGAGTAGATTTACCAGAACCAGAAGAACCCATTATTGTTACAAAAGAACCTGGAAAAATTTCCAGGCTTAATCCTCTGAGCGCATGCACCTCTGTCTTGCCTAATTGATAAGTCCTCCAGACATTTTCCAGTTTAATAATAGGCTTTGCCATTTTATTCTACAATAACCTGCTCACCTTCTTCTAATCCGGAAATAACTTCAATCATATCATCACTCCCCAAAAGACCTGTTTTTATTTCTTTTTCTTCAACAACTCCGTTCTCAAAGATTTTAACAATCTGCTGGTCATTCTTTTTCTCAATAGCATCTTCTGGGATAACTAAGACATTTTCCTTGGAATTAACTTTAATTATTAAATCAGCTGTCATTCCTGATTTT
>Ga0265594_1000375_pt1 | contig 37149 bp, 38 predicted proteins | sample saktaG_11_FD_190147 | JGI IMG/M metagenome (GOLD analysis project Ga0265594, IMG submission 190147) | Saline water microbial communities from Sakinaw Lake, British Columbia, Canada - sak_2011_5_24_80m | ecosystem: Environmental > Aquatic > Non-marine Saline and Alkaline > Saline ... | reverse complement strand
GCATTAATGGGTCGGTGTATGAATTCTCTTGGAAAACCGTCGATGCCTATTGGTGGAGAACGGGGAGGGAAATGTATCATGTCCAGACGCATTGCAATCGGGCGCTGATAATTGTGAATTACTGATAGTAAATGGTACATATTTCAGAAAGATCCCCTTACACTTATCAAAGGAAAAAAAACAAACCCAAAATAAGACTCAAACATTGCATATGAAGCGATATCTAGTATATGCTATTATGAGAAACTACTTATTTTGATTTTATAACAGGTAACAACAATTGGGATACATATGACAGAAAATAAGAATGAACAGACTCAGAACCAGGGAGAAGAACAGTTATTTGATCTTGTATTCCCTCCCGGAACCCCACGGTCTATAATCAGAGATATTGTGACCTCTTTTGATGTAGAGATGGTAGAACGAACAGAAAATCTTACATTTGCAAATATGGATGGAGATGCACGTAACCTTTTAGCGGTCAGAGGTCCGTATGCACTGATGCAGGAAGTAGAAGTTTTTTTTAAGAAAAAGATGATGGAATTTATTGAATAAGTGTTACTTATTTTCTCGTATACATAAGATGAGCAGAAACGAGAAAAATTCCAACAATCACAAGCCAGATTGGAAGTGGAGATGGTGTTGCCGGTAAAGATGGTATTACTTCTGTATCTTTGATTATCATCTGTTCAGCCGGTTTAAAAAATTCCGATTGTTCATCATCTCCATCATCTTTTCTATCTAAAGAGATTGTTTCAGAGAGATGATTTTCAGGGGTATTAGTATCCTGAGCAGGAAGTAGTTCGTATGTCTCAGTCTGGATAGAATTCTTTCCAAGTACCTCTGTTCGAACCATGTACAGATCTGGACTCCATCCCACTGTTGAAAAAGTAAAAGACCAGATATTCATAGAAGTATTATTTGTTTTCAGCACCGGTACAATTCCTGATGTTCCTCCCATAATTACCGGGTCATATTTATGTGTAGGTCCGAAAGATGCCGGGAAAATCTCTATCAATATGTTGTTTTCTTCATTAAAGTTCGTCAACCCTTGTAAAGTAATCTCTTCATTTGCATATATGTCACCTTCCGGGAGTATATCAAATGCGGATACTGATGTTATTAATAGAGCAATTATCAGGCTTATGATTATCATACCAACAAAGGGATGCATAGTACTACATTTCAATTAGTCCTATTTATGAATACCAGTTGTCTGACAAATAAATATTTTTATGTGGTAATTTCAGGTAACTTCAGATTTATTTTTAATAGAAGTTTAGATAACCATTTTTGATATTACAGATAAGAATTACTGCCATTAAGAAGGTTTGACACCTGCATAAAAGACCCGGTATCAACTACATAATCTGTTTATCAATTCATTTTTTCCATAGACATGTTGTGATTCGTGGTTATTAGTGATCCTTCCTGATAGTATTGTTGAGTTTTTGGAGAAACAATGCACATCTTTTATATGGGTACCTCACAAAAATAGCAGTACAGCACAATAATAGAAAAAACCTGTAACAGAAGAAGTCTGAAAGGATATACTTATGAGACATAAATCAATTTTTTCTTGCAGAATAATTATCATTGTTTGTATTGGGATTGTACTGTTATTCTCTTCTTCATTTATTGGGATTGCAGATAGTCCTGTACTACCTGGAAACAGTGGGGTAACGACATATGATACTTTCATACATCAACGGTACCATCCGATTCCTGTGAATTCTGGATGTAGTTCCTGTGCCATTGGATCTTCATACTCGCAAAAACAGTCAGGTACTATTTCGCTCGTTTCATATCAGGACATACAAAATGGATCTGTTCCAATTCAATCAACAGGTTCTAAATCAGGAGAAGATGACATTTCTTCATTTACCGTACTACAATTCACCCCCGAAGAGATGACAGTCTATAAAGAACGATATCTAAAAAATACCCTGGCTCCTGCCCCTTTCATAGGTGATAATCTCACTCTTGAGCAGGCAGGTGAAATGAGTCTCTTGCCATTTCTTACCTATAATCCTGTGGAGCAAGATCAAAAAAACTGTAATAATTGTTGGATTTGGGCAGGAACCGGAATTATGACGATAACTCTGAATAAACTGTATGCAATAGAGGATCGCATTTCTGTTCAGTACCCCACTTCTACCTACCGAAATGGTGGATTATCTCCATTTTCAGGAGATGATTTTGCCTGTGTCAGTGGTGGTTCTATAAATGATTTCACCTCTTTTTATCTTGATAAGGGTTTATATGGAGGAAAACTGATAATTATCCCCTGGTCAAATATAAATGCAGCATTTAAGGATAGCAACGGTGCACAGATTCGTCACACGGTGGTTCCTCCAGACAGTATATCTAAAAATTCGTATTATCAGATTCAGGATCTCATTCCCATGACAATTTCAACCCTGAATATTCCTCAAGCAACTGCAATTACAAATCTAAAATATCAAATTAATGCCGGCAGGGGTGTTTATCTCTCGTTCTGGTTGCCTGATACAATAGCATGGGATGATTTTAAAAATTTCTGGAAGAATCAACAAGAAACTGCGGTCTATCAGATCGATGCATTTTCAAAAACACCCTATAATTATAATGAGGGTGGAGGCCACGCTGTACTGGTAACAGGGTACCATGAATATACTGATGGTTCCGGGTACTGGGAATGTGTTAATTCCTGGGGTGCTCCATCTAACAGACCATCAGGAACATTTCGCATTGATATGAATATGGATTATAATTCCCGTTATCAGAATATCGACTGGCCGGTCACGATGTGGGAAACAATCGATGCACGGTTTTCTGTCACCCCCACTCCGACAGTAACTCCGATGGAACCATTGACCGCAGAATTTATTGCATCTCCAAAAACCGGAACCGTCCCCCTCAATGTATGGTTTGAAGATCGTTCAACAGGTACGCCCGATTCATGGCAATGGGATTATGGTGATGGTACATCAGGTACCTCTAAGAATGGTTACCATATCTATGAGAATACAGGAACTTACTCAGTAACCCTGAATGTCTTTAGGAGTTCTGAAACAGCAACCATATCTAAAAATAATCTGATATCGGTTACCGGTGTAGAACCTGATGTGGTACCTTTCCCTAATGTTGCCGGGGGGTCATATCCACAACCACATGATCTTACCGGAGACGGGCTTTATGAAGATATTGATGGGAATGGATTTTTAGGGTTTCAGGATGTAACGGTTTTCTTTGAGCAGATTGGATGGGCACAAGAGCATGAACCAGTATCTGCATTTGATTTTGATAAAAATGGATTTTTAGGATTTCAGGATATTGTTACTCTGTTTGGGATGATATAACGGGTGTAAATAATGGTTACATTGAATTTTTCTAATATTACATGGGTCAGGGTAAGTCTTATAATCATGATTATTTGTGTAGGAATAGGTGAAGCAGCACCGGTAAATGAAGATTTCCCCGCGATAGATCTCATCTCTGCTGCTATAGAGACGATAATTCTTCCTCCGGGAGAAGGATATCCTATCTATAAATTACCATCGACAGAACCATTCCTGACCTTTTCTGAAGATATCTGGTATACGAGAATAGATTATCCTTCAAACTGGGTAATGTCTGAAAATCAAGACAGAAGTGTTGTTCTTTTTGAATCACCAGAAACCTCAAGAGGTGCAGTTATTACGGTAGCAGTGCCGGTTGTTACCGGATATGAAAACACACCTGAAGGATTGCAACAACTACAGAATCTGGCTAGTGCCCGCATTAAAGGTTCTTTTAATTTTGATTACAGTGCTGTAAAAGATGTCACATTTATTGATCTTCCTGGTAAAGAAGTAATATTTTCTGGGACTGATGAAAATGGTCTCAAATTAACATTAGGCATTGTGTACACCGTTGTTGATCACAGGATTTATGAGATTGATTATATATATAATGAATACTATCCAACAGTTGATATTTCGCTCATTTCTACTATGATAGATTCGTTTGCTATCGATCATTTTAAACCATCATCTGTTTCTGCATCATCAGAACAAAATCCTCTTCTCTTTGTAAATCCTCCCTCAAGTACTATAGGTATTGGAGGAAATGGTGCTGTATCTATTGTAATGGACACTGTTCCATCAGGATTATCCGGATATCAGATAACGGTTTCACTCTCTGATCCATCAATAGGAATGATAACCGATGTTACACAACCAGGCTGGGCAGGATTGTTTTCAGCAACTCCGCTACCTGGTTCATCAGTAACGATAAAAGCTGCAGATACAGCCATGGAAGTTGGTCCTGGTGCCACATCAGTTCTCTTTGCAACATGTAAAATTACAGGGGTAAAAGAGGGACAATGCAATATAATGATACAACCTGATATGGTGGATGATGATCAGTCAGGCAGATATGTTCCGGATACCGGCCAGGGAACAATAACGGTATCCGGAAGTGGACCGGAACCATCTTTCTCTCTTGATCTCTATCCGGGATGGAATTTTATTTCAACTCCTCAGCAACTTGCAACAGGGTATGATACTGCAATAATTTTTTCGGGTGTTGCAACAGAGGGTCGAAGCATCTGGATGTATGACGCATTAGGAGAGAGATGGATCAGTGCAGACTCTGGTACCAAAATTGATCCATTTCAGGGAATATGGATATTTTCAGGTGATCTGACATCTGTATCATTATTATTTGAACAAAATCCCTCTACTGCAAGTACTACCCTCCAGCGTGGATGGAACAGTTTCGGTCCGGTCAGTCTGATAACTGAAAGTGCTCAAACAACTCTTTTTACCATACGTACGTCATGGACTCAAATGCTGGTATTTAATGCTCATGAACAGATATGGGAACCTGCGATTGTCAATGGGGGAACCGGTCAGTTCTCAGATAATCGCCTTCTTAAACCGGGTCTGGGGTATTGGCTATATATGACAGAAAAAGCACACCTTACGGTACGATAATCCATGAGTCGAGAATTTTCGAAAATATCTGATATTGTATTATTTTTTTTCCTGGTAATGGTGATTGGGATCTGTTCTGCAACTCCCCCACTACCATGTGAATATTATGGGAGTGTTTTTATTGATAACGTACCCGCTCCGGCAGGGACACAGATTATTGCCCGTATCAATGGAATTGATCATGGAGAGATCATTACCGAAACTGCAGGATTTTACGGGGGGCCAGCTCTGTTTGATCGCCGTCTGACCGTAGCAGCAGGTGAAGATGAACTTGGATCAGGTACCTTAGAGATATTCTTTGAGGTAAATGGTATTGTAGCAGATCAAAAGGCAGAATATATTCCTGGCCTTTCCCGTCAGTTAGATTTAACCACTGGAATGTTACCTGCAAATACGTTGCCCACACCGTCATCAGAGATAATATCTCCAAAACAGTCTGTATCTCAACCGATATCCGGGTTTGAGAATCCGGTAACATATATAGCTGATGATGGTTCTGCCCGTCTCTCTTTTAATGCCGGTGTCCAGATTCTTGCAGATGGAAATCCTGTTGATCAGGTTGAAATAATCAGAACAGATGCTCTTATGCTGCCTCCTATGCCTGACACCTCAAAAAACACTTTTACCGGGTATGGATATCGTGTGGTTCCTGACGGAGCAGTCTTTATTCCCCAGGGGAATTTTATTATTACCATACCTCCTGAAGAATTGCAGGGATATGTTGCAAATTTCGCAGTTTTAAAATTATTCAGTCCGGCAACAGGTGGATGGCAGGATTTGAACACGGCGATTAATACAAATGCAGGTGAAGTACAGGCATCAGTCACCTGGGCTACCGCATATGCCTTGTTTGAACAGAATACAACAATGAGTAACAACACCGGATCTGCTGTACCTAATCAGGATTCAACCAATGATAATGTAGTTGGTACAGTACCAGAATCAGGTTCTGTTTTGGATCTGTCACCACAACCTCCTTTGGATGTTATTTCCCCTGTTTTAACTCCTACAAACACCACATTAGATACAACTCCTTCACCAGTTGTGAATAGTGATGAGGCATCCTTACACTCTGAACCTGAAGAAAATATGATTGCACCACAACAGGGCGTGCAAAATGTATTCTCTGGTGTACACAAGGGACTAGATACAGTGCAAAAAATGTTTTCGAATATTTTGAATAGTGGTAAAAACGGTTTATATTCAATCCAGCAACGTCTTTTCAGTCCGGGCGGATATGTTGTGATGTTATTCTTCCTGATTGTATTCGTAAATGTGGCGGTTTTTCGCGTTTATCGGTATAAAAACAAGGATTAAGATGCAAAAAAAGTCAGAAGATATTCTCTTGAAAAGAGTGATGCAGCAATTAAAAAAAGGTGAATTCACTCGTTCTCTTCAAAAATTAGAAAAATTGGCACGAAAATATCCTGATAATGTACAGATTATTAATCTCAAAGGAATCTGTCATGGGCTGAATGGACAACATGAGGAGGCGCTTTTTTGCTATGAGCGAATAATAGAACTTGATCCAAATTCAGCTATGCATTATAATAACCTTGGACTCACTCATCAGAATCTGGGTCATTATCATGAAGCTCTCATCTGGTTCGATAAAGCATTATCTCTGAATCCTGATTTTTTAGAAGCTCGATATAATAGAGCAAATACCTATGCTGTTCTTATGAGAACTGATGAAGCAATAGGTGAATATCAAGAAGTGTTACAGCGAAAAGGTGATCATCACCTGACACTCCTGAATCTGGGAAATGCTTATGTATTACAGGGTAAATTGCAGGATGCTCTTACTTCATATACTGCTGCATTCCATGCAAAACCAGGATATGCCGATGCAGCATTTAATCTCGGTCATACATACGAAATGATGGAGTGTCCTACAGAGGCGTTATTCTGGTATGAAAAAACCCTTGATATTGATGCCAGCTACCTGCCTGCATGGAAGCAAAAAGCAAAAATTCATCGGAATAATGGCGAAAAAGAAGAAGCAGAGGCATCAGATTTTGTTATCGCATCGTTACAGAAAGAGACAACATAATTCTTTTTTTTTTAAATATGTGTTATTCATCTCTGAATTTGGATAAAAATATTAGTTAAAATCGAAATTTTTTACAATGAGAGAGAAATATCAATTGTGTTTTTCTGACTTTACCCTTTAATGTAAGCCAGTTCATAGTTTTTTCCCGAGTAGAATTTGTATAAGGATAGGAATCACAATCAGATGGCAGATACAACTCTATTGTATTAATTGGCATTAATTCGATTGTCCCCTCAAACACGGTTATATTAAGTATGTGCTCTCCAAATTGGGATGTCACTGATGAGATCCAGATGAAATCCCGGGACCCTGATTTCATCCAAAAACTAAAGGTAACAGAAATCTACAACAGTGCCGGGAAAATTAGTCCTGGTAAATATTGTTTGAATTTGTGTGGCATCTATCAGCCTGGGATAAGGAGGTTTTTACATTGGTACACTTCGAACCTTTGCAGAATCCAATTCTCCCGTTAGACACAAAGTATAGACAGTGTTTTGTGAGGGGAGATTTTTTTTATTAGAGATGCCAGTGTTTCCATATCACTCGTTTTTGAAGAGGGATAAAAATTTCAGAAATGAATCTGGTTATTTCTGCATAAGGAGTTGTTTCGTTGTCATCAGGAATAGATATCAGACGATCTTTCCTGATTTTTATAGCAAATGCCATGTAGAATAATCATCTCGCCATCAAGTTGATGAAATGTCCCAAGACCGAGATCTCCCTGTGAAGTAAGTTGTGATAGGGTATAGGTCCCATTATATTCTCCTTTCATTAACTGATTAATACTGGTAACCTTAAGCAACGTGGGTTGTGTATATAACGTTTCAATTGAACAGTCTGACCGTTTGATCTTGAACAGCTTGACCGCTGAAATTGAACAGTCAAAACGCTAAGATTGAACACCTTAAACGCTGAGTTGAACAGTGTAATAAAAAAATGTTAATTTATCGTCAAAAGATTTATTCTCCCTCAATGACCCCATTCATTTTTCGTAATGAGTCACCTTTGAGGAGAATCGTATATGCGTTATGTATAATCCGGTCACAGATAGCATCTGCTATTGTTTCATCACCAATTTTCTGGTACCAGCCGTTCACCTCAAATTGAGAACAAAATATCGTAGATCCCCTTCCAGAACGTGCTTCCACAATTTCTAACAGATCTCTTGTCTCACTGTTAGTAAGCGGGAGCAAAAGCCATTCATCGAGGATAAGCAATTTAACTTTCTTGTATTCTGCAATGACTTTCAGAAAATTCCCTTCACCGCGGGCAATTGTCAATTCTGCAAAGAGATCAGGGAGTCTTATGTATCTCGAAGAATAAAAATTTCGATTTGCGGCTATACCCAATGCACAACTCAAATAGCTCTTTCCAGTCCCTGTAGCGCCAAGTATGATAACATTATTACAATCCTGGATATAATTACAAAGAGACAGCCTTGCAATCTGTCCTTTATCGAGGTGACGGTCTGGTGAATAGTTGATGTCTTCAGTACATGCTTGTGGATGGACATATTCGGCCTTCCTAATGAGAAGTGTTAGTCTGTTGTTCCTGCGTCTAGACCATTCAGAATCTACCAGCAGACCAAAACGCTCTTCAAATAGCATACTGGCATATATATTATCTGTCATCTGATCCCGGAAAGTCTGTGCCATACTGTTGAGTCGCATCTCATACAGTTTGCTGATCGTATTTTCGCTCAGCATCACTCGTCACCTCTCTTGTAATAGTCAGGACCACGTGTAAAAGCATATTGTGAGGACACCGTTGTTGTTTCTATCTCCGGGATTAGCACCTTATCCTGGCCGGACTTGAGAATAGATTGAACGCTTTTCAGACTTGGTCTCGCAGTATATGACAAAGCACGTGTACATGCATCCTCAAGACGTTGAGGAGAATATTTATCTGCCAATTTGAGTAAGGCCATAGAGGATTTGTACCCCTGTTGTTCCACCTTATGACTGGTTAAAAAAACAGTGACCACGGTGTACGTATTCGCACCAATACTCCGGGCCCATTTTTTGAAACGTTCACCATTCCAGGTGACATACATCTGGTGATTTGGAGGCATGTGCTCCTGAACTGTGCTGTATTGGGGAAAATGGCCCTCGAGTCGTGGATGCGAGGCAATACGGGTGCCATGGTAGAATATCTCGACAATATTCGTTGAGATACGAACATCTACCTTCTGTTTGATATATTCGTAGGGACACGAATAATTCTTATTATCAACAGCAATATGGTAATTGTATTGGACTGTAGCAATTTTCCAGATTGCAGGGTCATATGGTCTTTCCGGCAAGGAAAGGAGAAACATTTTTTCTTCTTCGAACCGGGATGCTCTACATCCGTCTTTCATTTGAAATTCTTTATTATTGAATTCGGTGAGTTTCTCATGAATTGATTTATTCAGTTCACGCAGTGAAAGAAACTGATTATTCCGAAGAGCAGCGAGTATCCAGGTTGATACTATGTTTACTGATCTCTCAACGGTGGCTTTATCTTGAGGAGAGCGAGGTCTTGCAGGAATAATTGCTGTACCGTAATGCTCTGCAAGTTCCAGGTAGGTTTTGTTAATGACTGTTTCATCAGATGTATTTTTGATTATACCGGTCTTTAAGTTGTCAGGTACCAGAATTCTTGTAACACCGCCAAAATAATTGTACGCATTTACATGAGCTATGGTCCAGTTCTCCTGATTCTGTGAGAGAAAGCCCTCAACATATGCATAACCGCTATAGGGCAGTACAGAAACAAAGATGGAGACTTTGATGAGATCACCTGTATCTGTATCAATTATGTTAACTTTTTGACCAGCCCAGTCAACCTCCATGATTTCACCAGGCTTGTGTTCTAAATGCATAGTTGCTTTGGTCTTGTGGATAAAATTGCGATAATATTTGTTGAATTGAGTCTGTTTGTAAGGCAAAAATCCGGAGTCTCGACATTGATCACAGTACTCCACCCACAGTAAACTCAATGAAACACCACTCTTTGCCATTTCACGGTGTATATAGTCATAATCAGGCATTTGATAGGAAGCACTGACTGCACAGGATGGTAAGATTTTTTTTGTTAGTTCCTCGTTACTCCAATCCCTGACTTTTTCCCAGCTAAGATTCCATTCTGCAGCTCGTTTCAGTGTGGTGATCACTGTTGTCCGTGAACAATTACACGAAATAGCAATCTGCGTGTTATTAATCCCAAGACTGTTCAATCTCAGGATTTCCTTGTAGTTTTTCATGTTGCAATTCCATTTTGGCATCTATTTGATACCAAATAGGTATTCAACGGAGGAAAAATCAAACTATTCTGAATACCTTTTCGGGGTACCGGAGGGCGATACCGAAGCAGAATCTCACGAGAGGGAAGTATTCTGCCTACTCTGTAATTTGTATGGGTAACTATGAGTAAATGTACCGTTGAACCGACTCTCCGCGAAGTGGGAGTGCTTGTCCACCCCCACGAGCCTATCATTTGAAGGGGGGGGTTCAAAGGGAGGGGGATATGTGTCCCCCTCCCTTGATGTTTTTCTTCGGAGGTCTCAAAGTAGAACTCATATGGCCTCCGAAATTTTAATCATCAACGATTCTCGAGGATTGAGGTGGAGAATTGTCAGAAAATATTGGGGCTTATTTGTTTGTTCTGATAAATTCAGAATTGGCAATAATATTGTTTTGAGAAATGATTACGAGAAGTGTTCAACTGAGCGTTTAAGGTGTTCAATATTAGCGTTTTGACTGTTCAATATCGACGGTCAGGGTGCTCAGTTTTAGCGGTCAAACTGTTCAATCCTGAGCGTAATATACAGTTGTTTTGTTTCAGATGTAAAACCGGGAAAAAAAGTGAGTCCTAATACGCCAATCAACAGTACTGAAATAACAATACACATTAGATTTTTCTATCCTATCTGTGTTCTATCAGAATTTAGAGTATTGTTTTATTCTCATCTATTTTTGGATCTTTACTTGTTTAGTGTGTTATCTTGATTTCTCTGGTCTCTGTTCAGGTATTATAAGATATAGATATCAGTTACTAATACAACATTTCACATTGGTTTTCACTGGTTCCAGTATGGCTTGACGTATACATGTGGTAAAATGAGAAATGAATTATCAGTGAAACACTACCTGAAATCAGATATCTCTATGTCAGTTTGTATCTGCAAAGATATGATATTTCTATATGCCAGCCATGGGGCTTTTCATATGTAACTTTTTAAAAGACCAATTTCAATACAGTTATGGAAAAAATGTTAAACATTAAGGATATTCAAATAACCGGCCTTTTTAATATATTTGAGATAGTGAATTATTAATTTCAATATTATTAATTATATATAATGTTATATTTCTATTGTTGGTTTTCTATGTGATGCACTTGTGTTCAGTCTTTGTTGTGGATGTACCAATAGGCTGTCAGGTATTTTCTGTATAGTGTACCGTAAATGACATATCAATATCTGATATAAGAACAAAATAGTAATTAATAAGGGGGTTTATTGTGTCTGACGAATCATATCAGGATGAAATCTATCATGGAGGCATACAAGATGAACCTGATAATAGTCCAACCACCTATGAAGCAGATCTCAGTACAATTATTCATCTGCTTTCTGAGAAAGAAGATGTATCAGATCTCGATCTCCCTTTGATCTGGAAACCGTTACAGGATAGGATACATTCTCTTTGTGCAAATAGTACAGGGTCTCCGTCTGAAAAAATCGCATCAGGTTCAATTTTTGAAAATTCAATTTATCCTCTTGCCATACAATCTCAAAAAAAAATAGAAACATCAAATATTCATTTTCAAAGACTTTTTGGAGTACGTAATAAAAAAACACCTGATACCGTTTCCAATGAATTTGACCACCATGGAGATGTATATATTGCATCTGATGATTCAGAATGGATACTCTCTATTTTTCCTTTGTTTGATGGCCAAAAAACATATCAACTTCTTGCATTTAGGCCAAAAAACACAGTTCCAGATGGTATGGATACCGTCTTTTTTGTTCTTCCTGTTCCTGCACTCCTTCTGAATAAAAATGGTATTATTATCAAAGCGAATCCTGCTTTTCTTGCAATTTCAGGAAAAAAAACAGGAGAACTCATCTATCATGATCTTGCATCTGTGAATTTTAATGATACTATCAGACAGCAGGTTGAGACGGTCGTATTGACAAGGATACCATATACGACAACAGTGATGTATACAGGTAATGATGGCATCGCCAGTTTAAAACAAGTTTATCTGGCACCCATATCTGTGCTGCCAGGTCAGGTTGATAACGTTCTGCTTATCCTTGACCGTGAGAATATCCAGATATCCGATCAAGATATTCTCACTTCTAAAGAACCTGAATACAAAAAGATACAGGATAAGTATCTAACCCTTATATCAGGTCTTCCGCTTGCAATGGCAGAGATAGATGGTTTAGGAACAGTTTGTAAGGTCAATAATTTCTTTGCAGATATCTTTGGCGTATCTTCTGATTCACTCCTGTCAACACAGATGAATATGCTGTTACCTGATCTCATTTCTGAGACGAATCCGCATCAACTTTGTGGTGTAGAGACCTGTGTTATCCGTGAAGGTGAAATTTTCTCACCTGGATATCACGGTATCATTGAAGCACGAGCTCTTCGAATTCACAGTGCAGATGAATCAGAATGTTGTATGTATCTGTTATTGATAAAAAAACCATATGAAAAGGTCTCACCGGTATTATCATCCGAAACTGATGTAACGGGAATAACAGACCAGATATATCAACTTTGTATAAGGAATGCACAGGTTCCAATGGCGTTTATGACCTCAGATGGTATGATCTCTCATATGAATGAGTTGTTCAAATCTCTGATTGGGATGGATTTGGGGGATGATACTGGTATATCAGCACAGGAATGTGGATTTTTACCCGAAATAGTATCCAAGGGAGAGAATATGCCTGATACCGGTGCGGTAACCTGGTACAATTTCTCTTATGGTTCTTGTACAGGTACTAATGGGCGAGTGGATGTTGTTTATATTCCGTTCTCACAAAGGATGAAACCAGCATATGGAATCATTATAGCAGTTCCATCAAAAGATAATGAGACTTGCATACCGTATTCAGAGACTGAATCATCTCCAGTATTCTCTCTATCCGATACAAAAGAGATCTGGTTGAATCAGTTCATTGCATCATATCCTGCACCTGCGCTTATCTGTGGTCATGATGGAATAATCCGTTATAGTAATACTGAATTTGCAGATTGCATTGGTGTGCATGTTGATACTATCAAAGGATTACGGTTGGATGATTGTATTACCAGTAATGAAGAGACTAATAACCCCTCTTTTGTTGGTTCTCATATTCATCCACGTTTTAGTAAAGTATCAATTCACTGTCAGGAAAAAACCCGGTTATTTTACCAATATGTTGTTTCTGTTGCTTTTGATGATTCCCCTTGTGATTTCATCCTTTATTCTGATATTACCAATGAATCTGATACAATTCGTTCTCAAACCGAAGAGATAACGGCTTTACAGAAACACATTGTTGTTCTGAATGAAAAAGTTGTATCTATCCACCATATGATTGATACCGTAGCTGATAGTGCAGATGATTTAGATTCCGGTTCACATGAGATTTTAGAATTTATCATACATGATAGCTGGTTTGCAATCGATGTAGCAATGGTAAGAGAGATAGTTGAGATGGTTGCAATTACCCCCCTTCCAAAAACTCCTTCTTATATTTGTGGAGTAATTAATCTCCGGGGGGAGATAACAACAATCATTGATCTCTCAACACTTATTGGCTCATCTTCACATAAAAGCAGAGACGAGCAGAAGATAATAATTCTGTCATCAGATAAAACTGAACGAGTAAACCTGGGATTGATTGTTGATGAAGTACACAGTGTTCAGCAGATAGGAAAAGGACAGCTTAATAAGCTTGGAGATGACATCACTGCTCATACTTCAACAGGTATTAAAGGGATTATCAGAATACGTTCTGATGACCGACAAGATGGTCGTGAATCTGCTGAGGGGGCAACAAGGCTCGTCATCTGGCTTAGAATGGAACAGATTATTGATGAGATACGTTTGCATTCCTGATTAGATTCTGTTTTTATTACGGGTTTCAAAGATGTGTAATTGATTCAAATGAGTAATGACAATGTATTCCCTCATTCATCTATCCAGACAGATAAAATGAAGTCAGCTGGCTTTCAGGAGTTGATAGCAACAATAGAGAATATGCTTAATATGCATCTATCGAGTTATAAAGAGGATTATATTAAGCGTAGACTTCTCTCGCGAATGAATTCCACACGAACAAAGAATTACAAGGATTATCATCAATATCTCCTTAGTAATCCTGAAGAGAAAGACAAATTAAAGAATGCTCTGACAATTAATGTAACAAAGTTTTTCCGTGATATAGGTGTCTTTGATCTGGTTAGAACGGAAATATTTCCTGATATACTCAATAGAAAACAGAATATTCATCTCTGGAGTGCAGGATGTTCATCCGGAGAGGAACCATATACATATGCAATCATTCTTTTTGAACTTAATAGACTGAAACAGTGTGGGTCTGTTATAACAGCTTCAGATATAGATGATACGATATTAAAAAAAGCAAAAGAAGGGATATATGAGAAAAATGCTCTGGAAAATATGAAGGAACCTCAGATATCCCGACATTTCACTCTGCTTGAAGATGGTAGATACTCAATTAAACCCCATATACGTCAGTTGGTTCGGTTTCAGCATCATGATCTCATGAAAGGCATCCCCATATCCCGGTTTAATGATGTTATTTCATGTCGGAATGTAACTATTTATTTTAATGAAGAGCAAAAACGTAATCTGGTGAAATCGGTATATGACGGATTAATTGATGGAGGTTACTACATTATGGGAATGTCTGAGTACCTTGCACGGGATATGGATACATACTTCACCCCCTATAAACCAATGTTTAAAGTTTTTAAGAAAGCAGAGAAAAAATAAAAAAATATTGCAGATAATGTCATACATAATGGTAATTGTTATGCCAAATTTGCATTTTTAACCATATTGATGATATACATTTTATACCTATCTTTTCCAACGGCTTTTTTTCTGTGTAGCCTCTATATGTTTTCCATTTAATTTTTGAAGTTCCATTTCCCGTGCTTTTTGTTTTTTGATCTCCTGAAAGAGAATCCATGTATTGAAGAAAATGAGAGCTAATACCAGTAACGAGACTATCCATGCAACAATGCCAGAAACTCTGGTTTCATCAAGACCCCATATCAGGTATAAAATCAAAAGGATCGCAATAAGATAAAAAGGACCCCAGAGTTTAGAATTGAGGTAATTCATGTCAGAGATCTGATTTTGATGGGTGCAGATAAATAAGTATCCCATTTTTAAGAGGAACAGATTAATGTATAACACAACTCGCACAGAGCATAAATAAATCCCCGTATAACCATGATACATGAATATGAAACAATACCAGAAATTGGTAATGCTGATAATAATCGCCTGCATACTGGTGATAAATTCAGGATGTGTCGAAGTCCCTGAGCAGACAAATCGGTCAGAGCAGGGAATACAACTTCTTTCGGATTCGGTAGCAAAAGAATCTGATACTGGTAATGTATCTTTATCTGATACTGAAGAAAATACTGATTTATCTGCGTCTTCGGATTCAGGTGAATCTTTGAATACACCCCCGCTATCAATAGTGGAGGTTACTCCAAATCCACATGGAGATGTCCAGACGCATATTCCAATGTATCAGAATCTCTATAACCAGGCAGTAGTATCGCCGGAAACAGTTCTTATTCCCATCTATTCACTTAAAGACCGGGAATTTATGATGTCTGGGATGGCGTTTCAATATTCTGTTACAACTCTCCCGACCTATATTATTCTTGACTTTATGCCAAAAATGGATACGATCTCAAAAGTTTTTGATAAGAGGACCGGTGATAAAGAAGGCACGGTACAATTAGATATTACACGTCCCAATCCTGATTCCTGGTTAGAAATGAAAGTATATGATACTAAAACCGGAGAAATTGTTACCATTGAGGGATTTGGCAAGATCTATACCGAAGATTTAGAAAAAACTATCGTGATAAGGGAAAGTGGTGATTATCAGTTTGATTTCTGGGGTAGTTTCATTAATGCAACGATTACCATAAAAATTCCATTAGATAAGGCTACGGCAGAACAATATCAGGCAGCATTACAGGCAGAAGCAGAGAGTAGTGGTTTATTAGGATTTTATTATCTGATTCTTCAGGATCTTCCTGTAGGATGGTATCAGACTGGTGATCCAGAGCATACCACGAGCTTCTATAAATCAACATTTACCAATCCAGCTTCAGGATCGCGGTTTAACCAGGTACTGCAGGAATTGCCATCGGTGAATGAAGCTGATAGTGTCTACACCGCGATGTATGAAGAGATAAAGCATCTGACACCCAGAACGATATCTATAGGACAGGATGGCGTTTCTTATGATAGTGTAAGGAAGAGTGGCATCATCTTTAAAAAGGGACGTGTTGTGGTTCAACTCGACAGTTTCTCGTATCCTCCAGTTTCTGTATCCGAATTAAAGGATTATGCAACAATTATTGAAGGCAGGATACGAAATGAAAATTCAGGTTCTTAATTTTTTGTGATTCTTGGCATCCTGAATTTTTTTTAAATCTTCAGGCTTGTTTATATTGATAAAACTGGTCAGATAAGGATCAATATGTTGTATCTCATCCACTGATACGAATCGTGTCTTAAGTAACCCCGCTATTTCAGATAGTTTTATTATTCCAGGATCGGATAAGGCCTGTGAGAGTGCTTCCCGCTGATATACTGCATGTAACATCTCATAGATTCCTGTATTCTGGACCGGAATAACAGCTTCATAGGATTTTATATGTGAAAGAAGATATAAAAACACCTCTTTTTTGATACAAGGCATATCACATGCGATTACTATCAAAATGGAATTTGTAGCATTCATCGCACCTGCATGAAGTCCTCCTGCAGGACCTGTATTGCTTCTCACATCCGGGATACAGTGTACTCCTTGTATATCTTTAAATCTGGAACAATGATTAACATCTCGTGTAATGAGTAAGATCTCATCACATAGACCAGATAGAACACGAATCTGCCGGTCCAGAAATCTGTCATTATTCAGGGTGAGAAAATATTTTTCTTCTCCACAAAGCCGTTTTGCCTGACCTCCGACAAGAATGAGAGCAGTGACATTCAATTTTGTTGGATTCAGATTATCCCTCTGGCATTATAGTGTGTTTTAATTTTTGTTATGTTATTGGCAATACCTGATACATTATCAGAAAAAGGTAACAAAAAATTATCTCTCATATTTGTTATTTTAATCATGATTACCTTGTTTAGATACGCTTGTGAGGTTCTGATTTTTTGGTAATTATTCTGATCAGTTATTTATGCTCTGACTGTACTCTCTTTTCAAGGGCGAGTAATGCTTCTTTTATGCGGATATCCGGAGAAAAACCACCAAGTCCATTTTTTGCGACAACCCGATGACAGGGGATAAGAATGGGTGTGGGATTTCGTTTCATGGCAAGCCCGACTATCCGTGAACCAGTACCGAGATCTTTGGCGATGGAACCATATGATTGAGTGTCACCATAGGGTATCTCTAACACCCGGTTATAGATGTTACTGTACATCCCATCCTGAAGGAAAACCTGAGAAGTGATATCAGGGATGGTTATTGTCTTTCCTGCAAGAAACATACTCACTTGTCTTGGAACCGGACCTGTCCTTCCGGAAAAGCGCGGTTTAAATCGGATGTAATAAACAATGTTCTTATCCCATTCAACTTCAACATCCCAGTATTCAAATGAACAGGACCCTATCATGTGAACCTTTGTGATATCTGCGTTTCAAATGACTGAGATGTAGTTATCACCAGTTCTTCCTGCATCCATAAAGGAAACCGTTTTTGTATTGCTTCTTCAAGGAATCGACGGTCTCCAAAGATGAGCACTCCCTTATCGTCAGGTGTTCGTATGACCCTGCCCAGTGATTGCAATGCTTTGTTTACCGCTGGCAGAGTGTATGATAAAAATTCTCCTTCTTCATGGAATTTCTGGCGGTAATACTGAATAATCATCTGTCGCACCCTGTTATACGGGGCAAGTGGGAGTCCGATGACCATTGCACCGGCAAGCATATCTCCCCGGTAATCAAGTCCTTCAGAAAATTTTCCCCCGCAAACTGCAAACAAAATGCCATAATGGCCTGTTTTTGGGAGTGAAATAAAACGGTTTAACATGGCACGCGCTTCACCAGGATCTTTTGGTTCAACAAAAAGTTCTTTCTTGATATGTGATTCAATCTGTCTTAGATAGGTCTCAAGAATTTGGTATGAAGGGAAGTATATCGCCAGGTTTCCTGGTATATTAGAAAAAAGACATATATATTGTCCAATTCTATCACTGTTCTCTTTTTCCTGACGTTGTGAGTATGCAGTTGTAATATCAGATGTTCCTAGTAAGAGTCGGTTCTCTTTTGGAAATGCATTCGAAAGGGTAAGAGTCTTCACATCATAGTCAGTATCAGAACCTGAAAAATAAAGGTGTTTGTAACTTTCAACAGGGGATAGAGTCCCGGATATCATAACTGAGCAGTGGTGTTGTTTAACCAGATCTGTGAGGGTTCCTGATGGGTCAATATTTCGAATCTCAAGAGTAATCTCATCATTATCTTTTCGATATACAGAAAGATATTCCTGGCTTTTTATTGCCGTAGAAAAGACATAAAAAAATGTTGTAAGTCGTTCAAGCCCGGTCAGTCGAAACTCTCCTGCCTTGATATTCTGTTGAGCCAGAGTCTCGGAGACTTCCATTAAATCATCAACCACTTCTTCTATGGTCTGATAAAAAGATTCGCGCAATATCATTCTGAGAAAAATACCCGGATCAAACCAGTCTTCGGTTTCCATTGATCGTTTCAATCCATTCATAAACGATCTCACTTGGGGCAGAAGATGGCGGATTGCATCAAGGTTACTCTGTTTTTTGCGTAGATTTCCAATGTCGCGTTCTGCCTGTTCCAATGTTTTCTCATCCAGGTTTACACTGCGAATCGCCTGCATACTGTCTCCACAGTTATGTGCTTCGTCAATGAGGAGAATAATTTGTTCTGGTTCGTAGTTAATTGAAGTATAGAGAGTTTCCCGAATTTGGTCGTCAAAGAGATGATGATAATTACAGATAATAACATCTGCCCGTGATGAGGCATTCATCATCACTTCATATGGGCAGACTCCGTCACATATCTTTTCAAGTTCCTGAGGGGGGATAGCATGAGAAAGAATTGTATCTGCTCGTTTTCGCAATAGAGATGAAGGCCCCATTCTGAGCCCCCCGCTCTTTTCAGCAGGATAAAAGGTTCGACTTCTGATAAAATATGGGCAGATTAATGGATGCTCAAAATCATTTTTCCGTATCTGCTGTTTGATAAAAGGATCGATTGCCGGATTAAGATGTCCTGCATCAGCCCGTTCCTTTAATAGAGCAGTAGAAAATGTCTTTACCGCTTCACACTTTTTATAAACATCGCCAAAACCTCCTAAAGGACACATGCTCCCCTTTCCAATGAGATATGAAAAATTCAGTGCTGGTTGCTTTTCCCTGATAAGAGAGAGTTCACGTACAAACGTATTTAATTGTGAGACGGTCCGAACTGCAATAATAATGAGACGGTTATTTCGTCCGGCAAGAAGTGCTGATACAACACTTGATTTTCCGGAACCAGTTGGAGCATCAATCAGTAACGTTCCCCCTTCCTGTGCAATGCGAAAAGCAGCCATTAACATCTCTTTTTGGCCGGGGCGGTATGCAGTATAGGGAAACCACCGCTCAATATCACTCATCCCTATGATATTAGTTGGGATGACAGATTAGATATGAGGTTTTTTGGTACCTGATTAGAATCCCATGCTAATCATAGCCATCTGAACATGGTTAATTAGAAGGATTATTGGAGTTCACAAATTTAAAAGTGGAATTGATTAAACAATAAGTACATCTCTTTGTCAGGAGACATATACACAATGGCAATACACCCAATTGAATTCCGATATGGGACCAGCAGGATGAAATCAGTATGGGGCGAAGAACACCGGTTCACCTGTATTATTGATGCAGAGATATCTCTTGCAAAGGCTGAGGCTGATTATGATATGATTCCAAAGGCAGCAGCAGAAGAGATTGCAACAAAGGCAACCTTTGCTACATTAACCCGGGCAAAAGAAATTGAGGATGAGATTCACCATGATATGATGGCCATTGTGCGGGCAATTTCTGAAGTTTGTGGAGAATCGGGAAGATGGGTACATTATGGGGCAACATCAAATGACATGCTGGATACTGCAACTGGATTACAAATACGGGATGCCCTGGTGATTATTGAAGAGGGGTTAAAAGAATTATTACGTGTCCTGATTACACGTGCAGAAGAGAATATTGATCTTGTGTGTGTAGCAAGAACTCATGGACAGCATGGTGTGCCAACCACCTATGGACTTCGGTTTGCTATCTGGGCAAGTGAGATAGGTAGGCATATAGAACGTTTAACACAGATGAAACCCCGGGTTTGTGTCGGTCAGATGACTGGGGCTGTAGGAACACAGGCAGCATTAGGATCAAAAGGGATTGAGGTACAACAGCGGATGATGGAGTATCTTTCACTTTCATCGGTTGATGTTTCAAACCAGGTTATTCAGCGCGACCGTTATGTTGAATATTTCTGTTTTCTTGCAGGTGTTGCAACAACCCTTGATAAGATAGGGATAGAGATACGTTCACTTCAGCGAACAGAGATTGGTGAAGTTGAAGAGGCATTTGGAAAGAATCAGGTGGGGTCTTCAACAATGCCGCATAAACGCAATCCTATAAAGAGTGAACAGGTCTGCGGTCTTGCGAGAATTGTCCGGGCTGCAGTTGAACCTGCAATGCAGAATAATACCCTCTGGGATGAACGGGATCTTACTAATTCTTCGTGTGAACGGGTTATTTTTCCTGAGGCAACTATTCTGTGTGATCATATCATTGGGATAATGAGAGATGTATTAGGTGGCCTCATCATCAGACAGGACCGGGTAAGACAGAATCTTTGCATGTTACATGGGATAAATATGGCTGAGTCTGTTATGATTGATCTTACACGGAGAGGTATGGGACGGCAGGAAGCTCATGAACTCATTCGTATTGCCTCAATGCAAGCACTTTCTGATAACAGATCGTTGTCTGAAATTTTACAGGAAAAAATGGAAATAACACAATATATTTCAAAAGAAGAGATAAATGCCCTATTAATGCCAGAACATTATCTGGGAACTTCGCGCGAACAGATAGAAAAGGTCGTTTTAAAATTACGTGTGTTGTGTTGAGAAAAAAGATATTTTTTTGGTAGATGAAAGATACGTATAATTACGGCTTTTCATATCGTTCGACGAAGACTATGGCCTTAATTACCGGGATCATCTGATATGCCTCGTCAATAATGAAGGGCTTAAATTGTACCCATTTTGTGTCATACATGATTCCTGGTGGTAATTGCACGGTCATTTCATCTTCATTGCGGGATATTTGAAGTTTCCTTTCGGTATACAGTTCAATCAGCCCTGCCAGTTGTTCTGTTGGGTCTGTAACAACATCCACAATTTCATATTGATACGTCAGTTCTTTTCCTGCTAAAGAGAGGTTAAAATCAACAATAACCTTATTCCCTAACATATTAACGATAACTCCATTCCCGACTTTTGGTATCTGGACTCCCATTCCTACTGTGACCTTTTTATTGAAGTCTTTTTTATTGTATGATTTAAGGAGTTCAGGGTTATGTTCTCCAAATCCTTTATCCGGAGGAACTGTAACTTCACCTTTATCTCCTATCTCGCATCCAATCAATGCTTCATCAAGGCCGGTAACAACCTGTTTACGTCCTACACAAATTATAGCAGGTTCGTAAATAGATTCCTCACTTGCAATATTGTTTTCTTCGGCAACCTCACGCCAGGTCGTCTGGAATATGGCGCCATTATACGATCCTGAGTAATTGAGTTTTATGAAATTTCCTTCTTGAATTCCCATATGGTGCTCCTGTTCGCATATGTAATGGAGATATGTACAGATAAAGGATCTGATACAGGTAGAGGAAAATGGGTTGATATATGATATCCAAACAAATTTTAAATAATTGACATGTTTGATAACTAGAAGAGGCCTGTAATTTTTTATTATTTATTCAATTGGTACTACTTTGAATAGAATCCATAATGAGGTCTGAAGAGAGATGATACATAGATACTTATTATGAGTGATGTGATAATTTATGTTTGAAATTGAGATAAAAGTCCGGATTCCTGATATCAATACAATACGGGAGGCAATCAAAGCACATGGAGGGATTTTTTCTGAAACCCTGATTGAGAAAGATAATTACTATAATGCTCCTCACCGGAATTTTGCAGAGACTGATGAGGCGCTCAGAATACGGGAAACTGATAATGGGACTGTAATGACCTATAAAGGCCCAAAAGAGACAATTCAAGGATCCAAAGTGAGATCAGAGACTAATCTCACTATTAATTCAGGAAAAGATGCAGAGACAATATTACAAAGTCTGGGGTTTTTCCGTGTAGCGGAAGTGATAAAAAAAAGGGAGTACTGGAAATATCAGGATTTTTCCATAGCGCTCGATGAGGTTGAGGGTCTGGGTTCCTTTATAGAGATCGAGCTGTTATCTGATACTGATATTGCTGAAGTAGCAGCACGTATCGACAGGTTTTCAAAAGAGTTGGGAATTGTTGGAGAACGAATAACTGTTTCGTATCTTGAGTTACTCTGTTCTACACCGTAAGTAGTTCAATTTCTATTTCTTTTGGTTCATCACCAAAATGGATCATAGCACAGTATCGTTCTGCTGCAGGACCCGGGTTTACAAATTTAATTCCGTTTTCTTCAACAATTCCTCTATTTTCATGAACGTGTGCACAGCAGACAAGATCAAATTGGTCTGCATACTTGCGGATTGTTGCACTCCCAACATGATTGCCTCCAATGAAATCTAAGATACCTAGTGGAGGGGTATGACTGATAAGAACGTTATGAATTGACCGTTGCATTCGTTCTACCGGTTTTTTCAGTATATCGTCAAGTTGTTTATCGGTGTATTCCAGTGGTGTTCCAAAAGGTGTTGGGTTAGAACCTCCAACCCCGACAAGTGTCAGTTTCCCCAGATTCATTACAGATCCATGGAGATTGACACTGTTTGAACGTTCAAGAGCCTGTACAACTTCTTCTGGATCACAATTACCCGGAACCGAAAAACTTGGGACATTCACACGGGAAAAACAATTCTCTACTTCTTTTGCCGGTCCCATATTGGTAATATCTCCAGCTATAAAGACGATATCAGGATTAAGATCCATAAAAGATCCCATCATTCCATATTCCCCATGCAGGTCTGCAAGCAGGAGAGCATTCATCATACACTATTATTCGAATTGTTGCTACTAAACCTTATCTCAGGTTGGTTCCAGGATCCGGTAACACGCCCCTTTAAAGCAAGGTTCCCGAGAAGATGATTTGCAGCAGGAATGAGATTTTTAGAGAGAGTTTTTGCGAGAGGAGTTCCGGGAAGAGGAATAAACCGGTGAGCATGAATAAAGCCATAACGGGCAATCCATCTGATAAGCTGTACCGTTTCCATCTGATCTTCATCATGTTCAAAAGGAAATCCAATTATCACATCAACAATGGGAGTTATTCCATATTCTGTACAACGTTCAACGGCAATATACACGTCTTCTACAGTATGATTGCGATGAAGTATTGATAATATTCGTTCACTTCCTGACTGTGCACCAAAATGCAGGCGTGTGTTTGAACAGTATGTTCTGATAAGATCAAGAGATTCATCAGTTACAAATTCAGGTCTGACTTCACTGGGAAAGGTACCAAAATATACCTCTTTTTTCATCTCATCATGCAGCATGGATAAAAGACTCCGAATTTTTCCATATTGAGGGTTTTTTCCATCAGATCCATATGCAAGAGCGTTTGGAGAGAGAAGTCGCACCTGTTGCACCTGTGAAGCAGCGGTTCGTATTGAATGAAGAGAACGATGACGCATGTGATGTCCAAAAATCCAGGGAGTCTGACAATATGCACATGAGAATGGACATCCCCGGGATATCTCTATGTATCCCTTCATTGTTGTAAAGCATGGGAAAGAATCAAGGATAACTGTGTTATTTGATGGGATATACCCTTTTTTTGTTGCAATTCCAGTTGGAACTTTTGATTCCTTATGCTCGATACTGGTAAGTAGCGAGGGGAGTGCGTATTCCCCTTCACCAACAATTACATAATCTGCAATATCAGTCAGTTCTTCATAACAGGCAGAAGCATGAGGTCCGCCAATTATGGTACAGACTGATGTATCCTCGATTTCATGATAAAAATGTGATGCATTGATAGAATTCAGGCTATAGCAGGTAATCTCACTGGAAGGTTCTTTTACAGGGTTTAGATAATATCCATATCTCTCACAGGCTGCATAGAGTGCAGCAAAGCTGTTCTTCTGAGATGGTATTGTGCGCCAACAGACTTTCATGATTTCATCAGACCATTTATCTATTTCAATACCCAGAGAGGAACTAGATATGGTGTTTTTATGCTGGAATATATCATTGGCATTCTCATTATCTTATTAATAATCGTGTTATACCACTATATCAGATTGACTGGTTCTATAGAAGAACGAGCTCGTGCGAAATTTGATGTATGGTATAATGAGGAATCCAGGAGAATTCATGCATGGCGGGAGGAAGAACTGGCAAATCTTGCGAATGAAAAAGCTGGGATGCTTTTTGCCAGATGGCAGGAAGATGAAGAGAAAAAGATACGGGAAGATGCAATAAAACGGAGTCATGCGGTAATAAAAGGGAAAATAACAGAGCACTTTGTCCCTTTTCTTGAAGGTTTTCCATTCAATCCCCGGGATGCACGATTCATTGGAACACCAGTTGATCTTGTTGTTTTTGATGGCCTTGCTGATGGAGAATGCAGGCAGGTTGTCTTTTTAGAGGTCAAATCAGGATCCGGGATTAGTCTATCCAGACGTGAGCGTAATGTACGAGACTGTATCAGACAAAAAAAAGTTATCTATGATGTAATACATTTCAGGCCCGGTGATTGGTATTAATATATTCCTATTATATCCTACTCATTCTATCTTTTGTTTTTAGATCTCCTTCACCAATGGTATATATATTCCCATTATAATATTGTGCAAATACTATGACATGGTCGGTTTCCTTTGTTCCTGGTACGGTCACTTCTGCCATCTTATTGGGTTTAAGTTCGACTTGTGATTGGGTTTTATCTGAACGAGTTACAATTACCCAGGCCTTTTGAACCAGATTTTGTCCTGTACCCCCTGCAAAGGTGATAGTTATGGATTGATCAATTGGATCTTTTTCCATCTGAGCTTCAACCTGGATATCAGGTGGAGGCACGGGATAGGTATTTTCTGCAAATTCTATCGGTTTTGTTGTCTGATACTGGTCATTCTGGTTCTTTGCTGTTTCATCGGTCCCGGTGCAACCAATCGATAATAAAACCATAAAACATACTAGTATCAAAGGTATCATCCATCTGTTCATACCATATAAAGGTGAACATATTGTTTATGATTTACCCTGCTGCCTGATATGGGATATACAAATCAGGGCATGAGGGATCATAAAAAAGTTCAAATTGATGAGATGAGATTAGTAATACGTTGGTCAAATTGGATGAATATCTGATAGTAGGTAATTATCGGGTTAGAGGAGAGAAGATGAGTGTTTTTATATATGAGGTACTGTTCTAATGGATCAGGAAAGAAGAGCCCCCTGGACAATTCATGTTGGTTCAACTAAAAACAGGGTAGAGGAAATTTTTGAGCGTGGCCTATGGAGTACACGATATATAGTTCTATTAGCAGTGATATTTAGTATTTTTAGTAGTTTCATTCTTTTTTATATTGGTTCAGTTGAGGTAATCGGGACATTATTTTCTCCTTTCCAGACACATGACAGTGAAAATCTTCATATTAGTATTCTCATTACGATTATTGGAGCCATAGACCTGTACCTGATTGGTGTGGTTCTTTTATTGTTTGGATTTGGATTATATGAACTATTTTTATCTGAAATTGATATTGCACGGGAAGGGTGTGAGGTTCACTCACTCCTTGAGATCTGTTCGCTGGATGAATTAAAAAGTAAAATAGTTAAGGTCATTATTATGGTATTAATTGTAAGTTTTTTCCAGCATACTCTCTCAATGGAATTGAGTACTTCATTTGATAGTTTTTTTATGGCTTTGTCCATTCTCGCAATTGCTCTTGCAGCGAGTGCACTTCATCGTTTTGGTGTCTAGTATCCCTAATTATTTCTATATTTAGATGCAAACAGTATAATATCACCTTTATTTTTTGATATCCCTGCAGCTATCAAACTTTTTAGTTATTTTTCTCTTTAATTATGTTTTTCAAGTTTTCTCTTAATAAAATCCTTCTCTGAATGACTCTTTTAACCTCATGGTTCTGTTTAAAATGAGTGATTCTTTAAAGATATGTGCTATTAATTGTTTTTTATTTACCATAACAATATTAAAAATTCAATATTGCAAAAAGTATTGCTGATGTACAAAAAAATAGAAACAGATTAAATTTTCTCCCTGGCAATTCCATCTAACATCATTATTAGTATCAGTAAAACCGGGTAAAAAATGGAAAACAAGAGAGAAGAGAAGCAAATACTTATTGAGAAAACCATTAGGACAGTTTCACAGTGTTTTTTGTTTATAAAGAATGTTGAAATTGCTTTAAACGAAAGTCATATCACTGACATTTCCACCAATTATAATCTTCATGCAACAGATTCTATTAGTGTATAACAATCTTTTAATCTGGTGTAATGGAAATGTTGCTTTCAGATACTGTATCACATGGTTGTATTTTTGACATCCATATATGACAAAATGATATGTGAGAATATCTCACACGATTTTTTTAATTGTGAGATTGCAACCCGTTCATTAATTGCATGTAGTCGTGCAAGATCCCCTGGACCGTATTCGATAACCTTCACTCCCGCTTCCCGAAGGTACCGGGCATCTGTTGCTGCCCACGTCACACACGGAATTGCAGGTTCATGATATACTTCTTCTATTGCTCTGCAGGTTTCTCGTAAGAGGCGACACGGCGGTGTAAATGAGGCATTAGCAATTTCATCAACAACGATATCAGCATCAGGGAATTTCTCTCTGATACGTTTCAGAATATGATGAGGGTTACATCCCCAGGGAATTCTCATATCTATCTCAGAAGTACATCGTTGAGCAACAACATTAACACGTTCTCCCCCCTGTATAACTCCTGGATTGTACATAACATGCCTGAGAATGCGATGGGCATGTTCAGGTGAGATGCCTGCCTGCTGTGAGAGACTCTCTGATGCTCTTGTTATTGCGTCTTTTATATCTGTATCTACCGGAAATTCCTGGTGATGAAATGATTCAATAAATTGTTGAAATGAACAGGCCTTGACAATAGCTGATTTTCCTACAACCGGATAAAGTGAGCTGTGTCCGGGTTCTCCGTGGAATGTCACATCCAGTCTGAGTAATCCCTTTTCCCCAATCATTGGAGAAGAATAAGGAGATGGTTCGGCAATAAGACAATCACGCGGTGAGATATATTTTTTAGCAAGCAGGTATTGCATTCCAAAATGACCATTTCCTTCTTCATCACAGACAAATGCAAGATTTACGACTGGTTCAATGTTATCTTGTATCAGATTGTCAATTGCAGAAAGGATTGCAGCACAACCCCCTTTCATATCTGTTGATCCACGTCCATGCACAAACTTGTCTGTGATAGTACCTGAAAATGGCGGGTAATCCCATCCATTATCCATAGCAGGTACTACATCAACATGTCCACAGAGCATGAGATCAGATTTGTTCCCTATAGATATTAGATTACTAAATCCCGGTTTTCCAGATATTTCCTGTGAGGAAATTCCCAGACTCTCAAGTATCGAGCTGATGAACGATATCACTTCATCGGTTTTCCCTGGAGGATTTTCTGATCGTATCTTAACAAGTTCAGAGCAAATCTCGCTTACATCCATGTATTAACCTTAGTCTTACGTTTGGGATGCTACATATGAATTATATAATTTTGCAGTTTTAGATTCATTATACAGTGAGTTTAGATAGGAACGATCAAACATCTCATCGATCATAATTCTGAAATGACCTGCCGGTGTAGCATTTCTTGTTTCGGGATCAAGGATTATCTGAAAACTCCGGTATGAGGCCGGATCATTTGCAGAATAAATTTTCTGAATGAAAAGGGGGAACTGTTCATATTGTTCAGGGTGTTCTTCTGATAACCATTTCATAAATCCTGGGAATTTTTCTCTCCCCTCTTTTTTTGATTCATCAATTCGTAAACGTAAAAATTCTTTTGATAGAAAATTTCTTGGATTTTGAAAATTGTATGCAAGTATTGAGATTGAAAAGTCAAGATGAGCTAGTGCCTCGAAATAATAAAACTTGAGAATAGGGTGCATATCAGACATATCTTCAAGAATAAGGGATTTTTCATAGAGCTGCTGAAGAACTTTCATATATTCATTAACATCCTGCATAGTATTTGATTCGGGAAGAAAGGCTAAAAAATGAACGGTCCACTCAATTGATGTATATTTTCATTATGTTTCTAAAGAAGCAGTATAAATTCTATGATGAAAAAACACCTTGAATCCCATGTAATATAGTGCTTTACAAAAGGAAGGCGCAGTATATGCAGAACAGAAAAATTATTAGTCCCGCCTTGTGTTTTGGTTAATTCTGTATTCAAATCAAAAACAGGATTTGTAGAAGATACTATGTGTGTACTGTTAATAGGTGGACCTGATGTAATCCATTTCCCCGTTTTTAATGGTAATATGGTTCACGTAGTGATACAGCTGTGCGAAACGCTTCCTCAAGTTCCGCGCCATGCAGGCCAGCTATATCAATAAGGTTATCACTTCTGAGAAGGCAGGGTTTTAATTTACCATCTGATGTAACCCGTAATCGATTGCAATGCAGACAGAATTCACTATTATGGACAGGTCTGACAAATTCAACATCTGCACCCTGATAACAGTATTTCTTTCGATGGTGCATCTTTCGTGTCATTATTCGGGTTGCATGTTCTGCGATACGTTCTTCAAGTGCTGATACATCAGCATGATATGGACAATGTTTTGACTCCATTAGTTCAATTATCTGAAGAACCAATCCCCTTTTTCCTGCAATATAATTGATAAATGCATCTACTTCGCTTTCATTAATCCCGGCCAGCAGAACCATATTCAATTTCACCGGAGTAAGACCCGCTGACAATGCCGCTGATATTCCATCTAATACTAAATCAAGACTATTACTACCTGTTATTCGTTTATATGTATCAGGATTAAGGCTATCTACACTAATATTGACACGGGATAACCCTGCTTGTTTTAAATCAGATGCTATTGGTGCCAAAGGAATACCATTGGTGGTGATTGATGTCTCAATCTGGGATGGAACACGTGATATGATATCAATAATATCTTTGCGAAGGAGGGGTTCACCTCCGGTAAACTTGACGCTTTTAATCCCAAATTTGACTGCAGTCTGAATAATTTCATCAATAGTATCTGCACCTATCATCTCACTGGGATTTACTTCTCCCTCACGATGACAATAAATGCAGTTAAGATTACACCCTTTATAGAGACTTATTCTCAGGTTTGTGACTGGGCGGTTATATAAATCATACAGAACCATTGCCAACCCAGTCTCCGATGAAGTTTTTAGCAATGATATATATCTCTGTACTTCCTTTCCTGGAAGATTTTGTTTTAAACGTTTTTACTGAATAGAAATATCGTTTTACTTCATTAAGCATTTCTGAAAAGTCTTCACCCTGAAACGATTTCATAATCATATTTCCACCTGGTTTTAAGACTGATGATGCAAAGGTAAGTGTTCCCTCATTTAAAGCAACAGCACGTGCCTGGTCATAGGATTTATGCCCTGATAACTTGGGTGACGCATCACACACGATAATATTTATTATCGGGCTGATTTTTTGAACCTCTGCTATTATTGCAGGTTCGGTAAAATCACCCACAATTGTTGTAACTCCTGGTATCGGAGTGATAGAATTTAAATCGATACCGATTAGTATCCCAGATGTTATCTCAGATAATACCTGTAACCAGCTTCCTGGTGCTGCCCCAAGATCAACGACATTGTCGTCTTGTCTGATTACACTATGTTTTTTCAGAATTTCTTTAAGTTTGTAGGCAGCTCGTGAACGGTATCCTTCACGGCGTGCCTTTTGTGAAAATTTATCGTCGCTGTACTGTGACCCCATATTTTTCCAGACTCTGTAGGATAAAACTCCTAAACATATTATGCATGACAACACATATAATAATTGTATTATTATATAAAGTCTAAGAGAAACTAATACAGGAGAGAGTGATGTTACTAGCAACAATCAATTCTGAAACACTACGAGAATCCATAGAGACAATTTCTGCCCTGGTGACAGAATGTCGGATGCATTTTGAGAGTGATCAGGTCTATGCCCGGGCTGTGGACACTGCAAACGTAGCAATGGTCTGTCTTATTCTTAATCGTGAGGCTTTCATCGATTTTGATGTCACTTCCGGAGAAATTGGTCTTGATATAGCGCGATTTAAAAATATTTTTACCATGCTTGGAAAGACAGAAAAAGTCACTTTACAACTTCCTGAAGGAGAAAATAAAATTAAAGTGAGTTTTGAGGGATACCAATATTCATTTACTCTCCTTGATACGAATACGATAAAAAAAGATCCAAACCCCCCAAACATAGATCTTCCCGGTAAAATTGTTATAAAAGGGGCAGATTTATACGCCGCAATACGTGCTGCAGCAGTTGTTTCAGATAAAATGTGGCTTGGAATTAACCCTGAATCCAACGTATTCTATATGAGTGCAGAGGGTGATTGTGATCACATCCGCAGAGAATTTAAGTCTGAAGAACTGATTTCGATAAATGAAGCATCAGTACGGTCGCTCTTTTCTATTGATTACCTTAAGGATATGGGCAAAGTAATGAGTTCAGCATCTGAAGTTACGATTGATCTTGGTGATAATCATCCTGTAAAATTTTCATTTGATATTGCTGGTGGAGCCGGCCATGTTGAATACCTCCTTGCACCTCGCATTGAGGCTGACTGATGCGGATAGCCCTTGATAAGAAAGATTTAGCTACATACCCTTTTTTAAAAGAATCACAGCAGCTCATTACTGAATTCGCTGATGATCTTGAGACATTTCTAACCGGTAATACCGGAAGACTAATTATTAGAAATGCAGGAAATATTATAAAAGAGTCCCTGTCCTTTAAGGGTGATAAAGGATGTGATGTGGCAGAAGATGTACCTCCCCATATTGCGATAGCCACCTATGCGGTATCACGGATTATCGTCTCCTGCTCAGGAGAACGATCACTTATTGATCGGCTTGTCAATTGGCAGTCCTGGCAATTCTATTGGTCAATTCTGGATGAAACCCGGGATAAAAAAGTATTTATTGCTGAAAGGGTTGGTATAGATATCACCCACTCTTCTATTCCTGTCAGGGATTATGTTGAGATTGTACGTAGTTTACGAGAAGACCGATGGCGTCTTGTAAACCGGTTTGTTTCTCATGGTTTTGTTACTATTACCCCCGAGGAAACCGATGAACTTATCAGAGAACGTCTTCGTGTAGTTCTTCGTAATCAACTACCAATTGCGGTGCCAAAGTCGATATGTTCTCTTATATCTCCTGTTCTTGATCAGATTCATGAATTATACCATCAAATCATGCTAAAAGAATTTGGTGCAATTGAAGAATCAGCATTTCCTCCATGTATCAATGCTCTTCTTACTTCATTAGCTTCGGGTGCGCACATCACCCACATTGGCAGGTTTGCTGCAACCGCATTTCTTCACAATATTGGAATGAAAAATACTACCATAATTGAATTGTATGGTAGGGCACCTGATTTTGATATTGATAGAACGATGTATCAGGTTGACCATATCTCCGGGTCAAGTGGATTTGGCAATGAGTACATCGCTCCGGGTTGTGGAACAATGAAGACTCATTCGATTTGTATTCATCCAAACTCACTATGTAAGTCAATTAATCATCCTCTCTCCTACTATAAACAAAAGAAAAAACTCCTAAAGAATAAAGAATGATTCTCTCATCAATGAAAAAAGGCAGTAAACATCCTTATTTTCATATCAGGAGGGCGCGAAATGCCGGCATGTTCAACACCAAAAATAATGGTATTTTCAGGTCGAAACTTTCCGAATGAGGAAACCCCCGACACTGATAATTATTAAAAATATTAGTAATCCAAAGAGATATGCATAATTTGAAGGTAAAATTACAGGCATTATCAGGAAAATAATCACAATTGCAATAATACTGATAATACCAACCAGAACATCAAGCATCCATCGTTTCATAAGGTACCATCATATTGTCTTTCTCTGCAAAAAGATATACTGAACCTTCTGCCGGTGGGTTCATCCAGACAAAAACAGCATATAGTGATATGAGTGCAGCAGAGCGGGAAGAGATCAAATATACTCTTACTGTAGCATTGAATCGGATGAGAAAGGGGATTGATGTGAATCTTATCCCGTATGATGGATGTTTCATGGTATATGCCATGTCACATGCGAGGGGAAGTGAAGATGTTGCCGGTATACAGGGATCAATTGTACAGGAAGGAACTGGTGCAGAATCTGCTACAGTCATTGCATATAACGCAGATAATTTTCTGACTCTGACGGTTCTTACCGTAATGAAATTTTATCCCCATATGCGATCAGCAGCCTGTTTTTGGTGTTCAGAAAAGATTGTAGAAACCATTGAAGAGATGATGTTTGATATCAGATATGCTAAGAAGGTCGACAGTTCTTCAGTCATTTCACTATTAGATTTTGAGGTAGCTTCATTTTGCTCTATAGGAGATGTTCCTGATATCATTATAAATACAGGCGAGGGGAAAAAGGAAAGAATTTTACGATTATTAGGGGAGAATCCTGATGAAGTTGTAACAAGTCTTATTAAGATCGCCGCACGCATTAATAATACTACTATTGAGGATAGATGACATGGGAATTAAACCAACATATATCAAAGCAATCGCAACAGACCTGATAAAAGACCACATCCAGCATTTTAGTGGAGATTTTGATCAAAATAAACTTGCAGTAACTGAGACCACTAACATAATGAGCAAACGTGTTCGTAACCGTGTTGCTGGATATATTACCAGAAAAGTAAATACCGGAAGAATTGAATAACTATCTCTATGTTTGAAGGGATTCTTCCAGCAATAATCACTCCTTTTATCAGAAATCCTTCAATGGATATTGACATTGAAGGACTGAAGTCAAACATTTCATTTTTATTGTCTTCCGGAATTGATGGTATCGTGCCCTGTGGTTCTACCGGAGAATCAGCAACACTCAATTTTGAAGAGCATGAAAAAGTGATCGAAGTGACTCTACAAGAGGTTAACGGGCGTGTTCCAGTACTTGCCGGAACTGGATCAAACAACACAACCGAAGCTCTCAGGCTGACGAAAGCAGCGCGTGACATGGGCGTTGATGGTATTTTGGCCATAAGCCCATATTACAACAAACCCAACCGCACAGGACTTGTCAGGCATTATCAGGCATTGGCAGATTGTGATATCCCTGTTGTTATGTATAATGTACCCGGTCGGACTGGTCAGAATCTGCCTCCAGAGTGGGTTGCAGAGCTTGCAACTCATCCAAATATTGTTGCGATAAAAGAAGCAAGTGGTGATATTAACCAGATCTCCCAGGTGATTGAAATGACCTGTGATGAAGATTTTTCAGTGATATCCGGGGATGATAATATGACACTCCCAATGATGTCTCTTGGAGCTGTCGGGGTGATATCAGTTGTAGCAAATATTGTTCCTAAACAGATGCGTGATATGTATCTGGCTATACAAAACGGAGATTATGAAACTGCACGAACGATACACTTTGCGCTTTCGCCTCTGATTCGCGCTCTATTTGCTGAGTCTAATCCAATTCCAGTAAAAAAAGCAGTAGAGATGAGGGGAATGGCTGGTGGTCCGGTCAGGCTTCCACTTGCAGAGGCTTCGAAAGAAACGGTTGAGATACTACAAAAGGTGCTTGTGCAGTATGACTAACACAAAAATTCTAATCTCTGGTGCAATGGGTCGGATGGGGATGACAATTGGAAATCTGGTACATCAGTCATCAGATCTGGACCTGGTCGGGGGAGTTGACATCAGACCCGGAGAAATTTTTGGTGCTGAAGTGGTAGTAAAAACACAGATGCGGGATCTTATCAGTCGAGTCAAACCTGATGTTGTGATTGATTTCACGGTTGCATCAGCAGCAGTAGAAAATATACCGGTTGCAGCTGATATGGGATGTGCAATTATTCTCGGTACAACAGGGTTTAGCGAATCTCAGCGTATAACCATAACAAAAGCAATTACTGTTGGAAATGTACCTGCTGTCATATCCACAAATTTTAGTATTGGGATGAATATCTTCTGGAATCTCGTTCGGAAAGCTGCTCAACAACTCAATGAGTACGATGTAGAAGTTATTGAGGCTCACCACCGGTTTAAAAAAGATGCTCCATCCGGGACAGCACGAACCATTCTTGAGATATTACAGGAGGAGATGGGTCCTAAAGAAGAAATATTTGGGCGTGAGGGTATGATGGAACGGGGAAGTGAGATTGGGGTTCATGTCATCCGTGGAGGAGATATAGTTGGAGATCACCAGGTTCTTTTTGCTGGAAATTCTGAAACCATAACTCTCTCTCATCGGGCATATGATCGTGCGGTATTTGCACAGGGAGCAATCAAATCAGCACGTTGGGTAGTATCTCAGAATCCCGGGATTTATGAGATGAAAGATGTTCTTGGATTGTAGAATTGGAAAGGGAAAACCGAAATACATTTTTAATTGAATTTAACTACATATAGGAGATCATAAAATGGTAGCAATAGTTGATATAGAAAAGTGTACTGGCTGTGAAACATGTGTTGATGAATGTCCTGCATCAGCTATCATCATGAAAAATGATAAAGCGGTAATTGATGCTGATCTGTGTGTTGACTGTGGTAGTTGTGTTGATGTCTGTCCTTCTGAAGCCATCTCCATGGAATAGATTCAAGAATCTTTAATAACAAAGCAACCGGATCTATCCGGTATGATAACGGTAGGAGTTCTCGGGGCTACGGGCGCTGTCGGTCAACGATTTGTGCAACTTCTGGCCGGTCACCCTTTTTTTGATTTACAGGTTCTGACGGCATCACATCGCAGTGCAGGAAAAAAATACTGTGATGCAGTAAACTGGCGCATTGATGTACCATTTCCTGAAGAAACTGCAGATATTATTGTTTCTGATACAACAATAGAAAGTCTGAAAGGGGTTGACCTGGTTTTTTCTGCATTACCAGCAGAACTTGCAGGTACAATTGAGACAACCTGTGCACAGGCCGGTATTGGTGTTTGTAGTAATGCCAGCACACATCGGATGGAACCTGATGTTCCATTACTGGTAACTGAGGTTAATCCAGATCATATCGGGATGATTGACCTTCAGCGGGATCGTGGTATGGACGGATTTATCGTGACAAATCCAAACTGTTCTACCATCATGTTAACTATGTCGCTGGCACCGCTACGGCAGTTTTCTTTTAGTGATATCAGAGTCGCTACCATGCAGGCAATATCTGGAGCAGGTTTTGAGGGTATCCCTGCTATGTCTATTTACGATAATGTTGTTCCGTACATTGGTTCCGAAGAGGAGAAAATGGAACAGGAAACATTAAAGATTATGGGGATGTTTGATGGTTCTCAGGTTCAAAAGGCTCCGTTTCAGGTTAGTGCCAGTTGTCATCGTGTTCCTGTTATTGATGGTCATACAATGGCGGTCTGGATAGATATTGCAGATCCGGTCTCTCAGGTAGCAGATGCATTTAGAACATATAAACCAACTGTCAGCAATCTTCCAACACTGCCGCCTCAGTCAGTGGCATTTATGGAAAATAAGGATCGCCCGCAGCCACGCCTCGACCGATTATTGGGGGGAGGTATGACTGTATCAGTAGGCAGACTTAGGGAAGGTATTCGGTATATTGCAATGGGCCATAATACCATCAGGGGGGCTGCAGGTGCATCAGTACTCAATGCCGAACTGATTCATGACAAAAAATATCTCTAATGAAATTGTACAACATCATGACACAAACAGGGGCATATTCGTGACTACAGAAGAAGAAAACACTGTATATGTAGGGAATAAACCAGTTATGAACTACGTACTTGCAGTAGTAACACAGTTTAATAATGGTGCAGAGACCGTGTCAGTCAAAGCCCGCGGGAAAGCAATTTCCAGGGCTGTAGATGCAACTGAGATAGCAATTAGTAGATTTCTCCAGAATGTAGAGAAGAGAGCAATTACAACAATGACAGAGGTAGTTGATACCGAGAATGGGAAGACAAATGTATCCAGCATCGAGATAGTACTTGGGAACCGGAAAAATTCTTTATAGTGATGATGGTTCTAATTTTTAGAATATTATCTTCTAAATTTTTACTCCAGAATAGGGTATAATTCCTGAATTACAGTATTTTTTAGAGAAATTATATAGAACTCTGTTCTTATACAATTATTTGTATCTATCTCACTTTTTTTTTCTTAAAGAAAGATTTTTTTGATGATAAAATCCGGCACTAATATGCTAGTGACAACTATTAGAAAAATCTATTAATAGAATATGAATTTTAGGTTTATTCACATGTAGATGGCATTCTGAAAACTCGGAAATGTTACTTTTGGCAATGATTTTTCTGGTAAATAGTAACTATTTTCACGCTTTTTTCTGATAGGATTATCATATATAGTAATTAAATCACCA
>Ga0265594_1000371_pt1 | contig 37340 bp, 22 predicted proteins | sample saktaG_11_FD_190147 | JGI IMG/M metagenome (GOLD analysis project Ga0265594, IMG submission 190147) | Saline water microbial communities from Sakinaw Lake, British Columbia, Canada - sak_2011_5_24_80m | ecosystem: Environmental > Aquatic > Non-marine Saline and Alkaline > Saline ... | reverse complement strand
TATTATAACGGAAATTCAAAATAGTATTATCACTTATGAAAATATTATGAATTTAGCAATATGTCAAAGAACTTCTAAAACTTAGTGTCGCATATTTTTACTAAACTTTAGGTCGCGCGACAAAGTTCAAAACTTTGGAAAAGTTGATATACAGATTACTGCCATTCTACATTTTTCTATAAAATTTCAAAGTTTTTAAGCCAGTAATAATATATTTATAATTTTTATGTAAGTTTGCTGTTTTAAAAAAAAAATAATATTTAATTGAACAGATAAATGGATAAAAATACAGTATTAGGGCTATTATTGATATTTGGTATTTTAATATTATATAGTGTTTATATTTCACCTTCCAAAGAAGAGATAGAAGCTAAAAAAAGAATGCAGGATTCGATAGCATTAGTCAGACAGGAAAAAATTAATGATTCTATTGTAAAAATTCAGGAAGGAGCAAGTGAAATAAAAGTTAAAGATACCACAGCAAAACATATTTCCCATACACCTGATGCAACTAAAAATAATGACTCGGTTAATGTTGTTTTAAAGAAAAACGAATTAGGTGTTTTTGCAGGTTCTTCTAATGGAGAAAACAGTTTCTATACATTGGAAAATGAATTTATTAAAGTTAAAATTTCTAAAAAAGGAGGTAAGATTTGTTCTGTTCAATTAAAAAAATATAAAACTTATGATCATCGTGATTTGATATTGTCTGATGAGGACTCAACAAAATTCGGACTTATCTTCTTTGCAAATAACAAAACCATATCAACAAGTAATTTATATTTCAGTCCTTTTTTGTTTGATAACGAGTTAAAAGAAAAAGATTCTTTATCAGTTAAAGGTGATGATTCTCTTTGTTTTGCTATGCGACTTTATCCTGATAATTCTTTAAATAAAAAAGATAAATATATTGAATTTTTATATACTCTGAAAGGAAACAGTTATCTGTTGGGATATAAAATAAATTTTGTTAGCATGCAGGATATTATGGCATCAAATGCGGATTATCTGACATTGGAATGGAAATCAAAACTGTTAAGCCAGGAAAAAAGTTTGAAAAATGAATTAGCAACTACTAACATTTTTTATAAATATTACAAAGAAGATGTTGATAATCTTTCTTCAAGAAAAGATGACAAAGATTTTTTAAAAACAAAAATCAAATGGATATCTTTTACGCAACAGTTTTTTTCATCAGTATTAATAGCTGATAATAATTTTTTAGATGCAGAGATAGAGACCAAAACAGATGAATCTTCTGATAGTTCTCTTAAAACAATGTCTGCAAAAATCAGTATTCCATATTTACAATCTCCTGATTATACTGTTTCAACAAGATTTTATTTTGGACCTAATAAATATAAAATTTTAAGAAAATTAGATCTTGACTTAGAGCGAATGATTCCTCTTGGCTGGGGATTTTTTCTTATGGCATGGATAAACAGATTTGCCGTTATACCTGTATTTAACTTTCTTGAGGGCTTTAATATTAACTATGGAATTATAATTTTAATATTAACAATTCTTTTAAAAATTGTATTGTTTCCTATTGCATATAAAACATATATGTCGTCAGCAAAGATGCGTGTCCTTAAGCCGGAGATAGATGTTATCAGTGCAAAATTTCCTAAAAAAGAGGATGCAATGAAAAAGCAACAGGCAACAATGGCTTTATACAAAAAAGCAGGAGTAAATCCAATGGCAGGTTGTGTGCCTATGTTGTTACAATTTCCTATTCTTATTGCTTTGTTTCGTTTTTTTCCTGCTGCTATTGAACTGCGACAGCAAGGTTTTTTATGGGCTAAAGATTTATCTTCTTATGACTCTGTTTTAAATTTAGGATTTAATATTCCTTTTTATGGAGACCATGTGAGTTTATTTACTTTACTGATGACAGTTTCTACTATCTTTTATACAAAAATAAATAATCAACAGATGGGAGCTTCCAGCACTCAGATGCCTGGTATGAAAATGATGATGTATCTTATGCCGGTTATGTTTTTAGGAATTTTTAACAATTATGCTTCAGGTTTAAGTTATTACTATTTCTTAGCCAATATAATAACCTTTGCACAAATGTATGTTATAAGAAAATTCTTTGTTGATGAAGATAAAATTCTCCGTGAAATTCAAATCCGTAAAATGAAACCGGGAGCAACTAAAAAATCCAACTTTCAGAAACGTCTGGAAGAAATGTCTAAACAAAAAGGATATAATCCCAAAAAAAGATAATATACTTCAAGCGGTTAAAATTTTAGGTTCTTTCTTAATTTGAGTGGGTAATTGTTTTGTTTTATATATTTTTTATTTCATCACGATTTTTTTATTATGTAGAGACGAGGCATGCCTCGTCTCTACTGTCCTCACATTATTAATCTTTTTATTCAGACTTATAAGCCAATTTTGGATAATTTTTTAAAAATTTGTAAAATTATTTTACCCACTCAAGATAAGAAAGAACCATAGAGTAACTGTTTTTTGATTTTAGAAATAATTAAAAATCAGTATTCCTTATTAATTATTCAACCTGAGTAGAATCTTTGTTTATAAAGGTATTTTTGTTAATTTGTTCTTGCAGATTTTTATTTTCCTGTTTTATTTTCTCTATTTCTGATTTTGCTTTATCAAGTTGCAATAACATATTTTTTTGTTCTTTTTTTGTATCATCTATCTGATTTTCTAATGGTTTGATTTTGGCAGAGATTTCAATTTTTTTTCTTTCCATACTAAGTTTATATAAAGAATCGCTTGTGATAGGTAAAGGAGGGACATAGTTCGTCATATCAATTTCATATATATCAGCTCCGCCCATTCCTTCTTTTCTTCTACTTGACACATAAGCTTTTTTGCCATCATCAGTAAGAAAGAAATGTAACTCATCTTTTGAAGTATTAATTGGATATCCTAAATTAACAGGTTGAGTCCATTTTTCATTTTCATATTTACTCATAAATATATCATAGCCACCCATACTATTATGCCCTTTTGAAGAGAAAAAGAATGTTTTCCCGTCATTAGACATAAATACTCCCAGTTCGTCATCTTCGGTATTTATTACAGGACCTAAATTTTCTGGCTCTGACCAGCAACGACCTTCTAAATCTTTTGGTATTTTATAACTTTTGTATATATCTGCATTTCCTACGCCTCCTTTTCTTTCGCTTATGAAATAAATGGTATATCCATCAGGTGATAAGCAAGCAGAACTTTCAAAATAAGTTGAATTAATAGGTGCTTCTATTGATTTGGGCTTTGACCATTCACCATTTTCCTTTATTATTGAATAATATATATCACCACTTTCTGTTTCTCCCGGAATATTTTTATAAATTAATGCCATACTACTATCTTTGGCAAGAGATAAAAATGCATCATGTCCATCAGAATTCAATCTTCCTAAAATAGGTATTCCATAATCCCAAGTATTTTCTTTTTTATTCCATTTAGAGATGTAAATATCATCATCAAGAAGTGCTGAACTTGGTCCGATAATTATTCCTTTAACATTTTTTCCTCTCCTTGATGTAAATATTAATGATTTATGGTCAGGTGCAAGGTATGGTAATCCTTCATCAAATTCAGTATTAATAGAATCCCCAAGATTAGTTATAGTAACATTTACAGGATTTTCCATCAAATTTTTAGATACAAGACATTGAAACCACAGTTTATTTATATCGCTTCTTTTTATCTGTGCGTTTGAAAGTTTTAGTTTATATTCATTATAATTATCAATAGCACCATCTATATTTTCAAGAGATTGATATGTCTGTCCAAGAAAAAAAGGTAATTTTTTGTTTACGTTAGGGCTAATTACTCTGGCTTTTTCAAAATAAGGTATAGCATCTTCCAGTTCCTGTTCTTTAAATAAGCATAATCCTATTTTATAATTAAGTTTTGCATCATCAGAACGATATTTATATAATTTACGATATATTCTGAATGCTCCATTATAATTTTCTTTTTTGTATCTTGAATGTGCTTTGTTTTTTTCTATAATATAACTTATTCCTGTAATTTTATCTTTTTTGCTTTTTCTTTTACCTAATTTATATATTATTGCTATTGATGTGTAAGTATAATTATCTCTGTTACCTTTTATTTTTGCATCTAACTTATCAGTATCAGGAAGTCGTAAAGAGGTCTCAAAATTAAAATCAAGTTTTTCATTTATTTTATATTTAAAACCTAATCCAACAGGTATAACAGTTTCTGTAGTAGCTCTTATTTTTGTCTTACCATCTTCGTCATATCCAAAATCGCGTAAAAATTTATCAGTTCCCAATTCCCGTCTGTAAGTTCTAAACTGAACAAAACCAATTCCGGCTAAAGCATAAAAGTTAAAATCTCTATGTTTAAGGTCGTTATATAAGAATTTATTTAAATTTATTATAGCACTAACATTATTTTCAAAAATAGTAGCATTAAAATATTCTCCGTTATTTTTATCTTTTCTATTTACACCTGAGAGTTTTCCTAGTAACATTTGTCCGCGAACCCCAAAGTTATCATTAATCTGTTTATTTAAAGTAAATGTTCCTGCCCATCTTCTTTCAGTAATATCAGCATTATATATATCATACCAGCTTTGGACATTATTATTACTTAAAGGATAAATGCTAAACTGTTTTACGTCACCATAAAATAACATTGAACCATAGCTTGCGCCAACAGACCATGTGTCTAAATTTATCTTTAAACCTTCTTCGTCAGATTTAATGGTGTTAACATCTTTAGCATCGTTTTCTTGTGCAAATAATAAGTTAAAAGGAACTATTATAAATGCAATTACACTGATTTTTAACAAATTTATTTTCATATTTTTTTATGTTTTAACTATTTATGATTAAATAAATAATTTAATATGCTAAAATAAACTATTTATATATATAAATAGCAAAACTACTTAAAAAATTATTTATAAATAATTTTTTAAGTAGTTTTGCTATTTAATTTTAAATGAATAGAATTGATGATATTAATGATTAATAAAAAAGGTCTCAATGATTTAACGATACAAAATTATTAATAACACATCATAAAATTTACAATAATTTTATTTGTACCCGAGGCGGGACTTGAACCCGCACGAGTGCAATACTCATTGGATTTTAAGTCCAACGTGTCTACCAATTCCACCACCCGGGCAAATAATTTTTTGAGCGGGAAACGGGACTCGAACCCGCGACCCCGACCTTGGCAAGGTCGTGCTCTACCAACTGAGCTATTCTCGCATTTTAAAATTGCAAATATAATTAATTTTTATAATACACAAAAAAATAAATTTTAATTTTATTAAAATTCCATTTAGGATAAAAAAAGAATAAATTTTAAATTTGCAATCTAATATAAAAATAAATCTAAATTATCATAAACAACGTTGTGAACTAGCGAAGCGATTTCACTGAAAGTAAACTTAACAAATATAAACAGATGAAAAAGACATTAACAATAATTATATTTTTCTGTTGTTTGGCAACAGGATTTTCTCAAACGACTGAAGCGGAAAAAAAAATAAAATCTCAAGTTTCTGATACTACTGATGGTTGGAAAATAGGCGGAACAATAGCCATTAATTTAGCCCAAATTTCACTAACAAATTGGTCTGCAGGTGGTCAGAATTCTATATCTGCAAATGGATTATTAAACCTGTTTTCTCATTACAAAAAAGGAAGCGGTATATGGGAAAACTATCTTGATATAGGATATGGAACAATAAAGCAAGGTAAAGATGCAAGCTGGTGGAAAACAGATGATAAAATTGATTTGACATCTAAATACGGGCAAAAAGCATTTTCAAATTGGTATTATGCCGGTTTGCTCAACTTCAAAACCCAAATGACAGCAGGTTATAACTATCCTAATGACAGCACAAAAATATCTGATTTACTTGCTCCTGGTTATTTACTTGGAGCTATTGGACTTGATTATAAACCAAGTGATAATTTTACAGCTTTTATTGCACCACTTACAGCAAAAATCACTTTTGTAAATAATCAATTACTGGCAAATGCCGGAGCATTTGGAGTGGATCCGGCAACTTATGACACATCAGGAAGTATGCTTACACCGGGGAAAAATATCCGTAAAGAATTTGGTAGTTATATTCGCTTGTTTTATAAAAAAAATCTGATGGAAAATATCTCTATGCAAACAAAGTTAGATCTGTTTTCCGACTATCTTGAAAATCCTCAAGACATTGATGTTAGCTGGGAGGTCTTAATATCTATGAAAGTTAATAAATATATATCTGCTACTTTATCAACTCATTTACTATATGATGATGATATTGACATTGCAGTTGATACTAATAATGACGGAATAACCGACAACTTTGGTCCCAAAACACAGTTCAAAGAAGTCCTTGGTGTTGGTTTTTCTTATAAATTTTAATTGAAATTTTAAGAAAAAAACAAAATTATGAACATAGAACAAATTTTAAATCAGGTAACTAAGATTATAGTTGAATATGGACCAAAATTAATTGGTTCTTGAATTGTCAAAGCATTAACAAATGTTTGTTTATAATGTCAAAAATGTTCATAGCTTTAAAAAATTAGTTTTTTATTTAATATTTTTTTGTATCTTTACAAAAAAAACAGATTTGCATAAAGTAAAAAATTCATGTGAAAAATAAACACATTGCAGTTATACAATTATATTAGTAGTTATTATTCCTAAAAAAAGAACTATGAAAAGCATAATTAGATATGTTTCAATAATCATAATTTTAATAATTCCATTTACTTGTTTTTCTCAGTGGACAGATATTACTATAGATACTACAAGTTTTTACAAGGTCATAAAATTCAAAAATCAAGATCACGGATTTATTATGGGAGATTCAAGTATAATATTAAAAACAATTGATGGTGGTAATAACTGGAATAATATTATTTATCCGATAAATATTAATATAAGTGACTTTCAATACATAAATGATACGTTAATTTATGCTTATGGTTCGGGCAAAATAATCAAATCTGAAAATTCGGGAAATACTTGGGATAGCTCTTTTTACTTGCCTGCTTCAACTGCGAAAGTATATTTTCTTAATAAATCTTTTGGTTTTGCAGTGGGAGGAGATGGAATATATAAAAGTATTAATCAAGGAATGAATTGGACATCTGTTTGGAATTATTCTGAGGGTTTATATGGTTTTGGTTCAATAAAAGATATTAAATTTCTGAATGATTCAACTGGTTTTGCCTGTGGAACAAAACATATTTCCGGTGGTGGAATTTTTGGCATAATATTAAAAACAATAGATTGGGGAGATAACTGGTTTGAAGTTTATGAAAATTCTCCTTATGGCAGTGATATTAAAAAATTACAAGTTGTAGAAGATACAATTATATATTGTCTAACTGACGCGAATAATCTATTAAAATCAATAGATTTTGGCAATATATGGGAAGAAATAAATATGAATTTAGATTCTGTTATGGATACTGAAGAGGCAATATATTCTATATTTTTTAAAAATAAAGATACTATTTATGCAGGGACTTATACAGCGTATATTATACCCGAAGCAAGTTTATTTAAGAGAAAAATACTTCGTACAATTGACGGTGGTCAAACATGGATTATACAATATCTTGAAGCAAGCAATACCAGTCAGGAATATACATTAAATTCCATATATTTTAATAATGATACAACGGGATTTGCAGTTGGATATAAAAAAATACTAAAGACAACTAATTGTGGTGGTAATACAAACATAGTGGATACTATATCGTATAGTATTAATGAAGTTTATAGTGAAACCAGTTTGAATTTTAATATATATCCAAATCCTGCAAATGATATTATTAATATTGAAATTGTTAATGGATTTAGAAAGAAGATGAGATTGGAAATATGGAATGTTGCCGGTGAAATGATTTTTAGAAAAGAGTTATATAACAATAAAAGTATTAAAATTAAAAAAGTCAATATATTAAACTTTGAAAAGGGTATTTATTTTGTTAGATTGACAAATAATGCAATTTCAATAACAAAAAAGATGGTAATATATTGAAATCATGTATAATAATTACTAACAACAACTTTAATTAAAAATGAAACGACAACTGACTATATTAATCCTACTGGCTATCAACCTAACAGTTTTTGGACAGCATAACCTTGGACTAAAAGTCAACGGAGGACTATCAAGAATTTCAAATTCGCTGATTGACGTTTCAAACGGAACGGACAAAATACAATTTGCACTATCAGGATGCAGTGGAATATTCTACAATCTTCATCTCAATGACAAATCAATTCTTGAAGCCGAATTATTGTTTATACAAATTGAAGGCAGAAAACATTTAGAATTTGATGTAACAGATGGATTTGGCAACAAGACAGGCACAGCCACAGATGACATTTTCGAATATATTTCATATTTAGGACTACCTGTTTACTATGGACTAAAACTCAATAAATGGATAATAAATCTTGGTTTTCAAGTATCATTCACATTGACAAGTAGTGCCAGAGAAAAAGGACAAGCCCCATCCAACGGTGAGATAATTACCTGGGACAATAAATTTGACGAACTAAATATTGACAGTTATGACTTTGGACCAAGAGCTGGAGTAATATTCAACCTGAATAACAGATTTGCAATAGAAGGAACTTATTATTACGGAGTAAACAACATTCTGGACAATGACGCCCCAAACTGGTTGACTTGGAAAGTTCAACAAGCAACAGTTGGACTTCGGTACACATTCTTAACAGTGACAAAAAATAATAAAGAATAATACAACATTAAAGATAAAATTGAACTTATACTTGAAAAGGGTTACATAATATTAAGACCTATTTCAAAACCCAGAAAAGGTTGGGATATTGCTTTTAAAGAAATGCATGATAATGGTAATGACAAGTTATTATTCAATGATGTTTTTAAAGATGAAAATTTAGAAGAATGGATTTAAGACAATATCAGTTGGTATAAAATGCAAGAAAATTTGTACTATTTTTAGTATCAACTGTCATACCAAGTTACAAAACAGAACAGAAACCCCGTAGTTTAGAAATAAAGATAATGGAATTTTATTCCGTTTTTTGTGTTATATTCAATTGCCGGTGCAGGAATTTTTATAAATCCTACGGATAATAATAATGCTTTTAATATTTTTGAATTTGTTTTAATACGAGTAAGGTCTATATCAAGAGACAAATAATATTGGCGGTATCTGTCAATTTTAGGTAGGGGAGGAGTAAAATTATTTTCCGTATCAGGTTTTCCTGTAATCATTCCGTCTGCTCCATAGCCAAATGCAATGTTAAGCCAGCAAGGGAATTTTGATTGTTTTTTAAGAAAAGAATGTATGTTGGCAGATAGCCAGTATGTCTGTCCGTTATAATCTTTTATAACATTTTCATGTAAATTATTTCCAAGTATTTCGGGTCGTTGTTCTGCATAATTACTTTGATGAAACGAATATTTTATTGAAATTTTTTGTTCATTAAATAAAAGTTGTTGTCCGATAAAAGCAGCAGAGCCGAGTGTGTTTGCTGCCAGGTCGCCGACAGAGGCGCCCCATTGAGAAGAAAATCCATCTAATATTTCAATACTTGTAAGGTAAACAAAGCCAAGAGTACCACCATACCAAACTGACTTATTTTCACTAACACCTGAATATTTTAAAAGTTCATAACCAATTTTGCCTACATAATATCCTGTTGTAGCATGTCCTATTTTATCCATTTGCAGCCACTCATCATTATCATTAAAAAAGTGGAAAGATGAACGCGGATAATTTTTATACCACATATTGTTAAGAACAACAATAGAAGAAGAATATAATATGCTTTCAGTTAAGATAACATATTTTAGCCGTTTTTTATTAAATTTAGTAGTAGTATCTGCTTTTATTTGTTGCGTTTTGGGTTGGGCATTAACATTAAATGATGTTATATATAATGTTAATATAATAAATAATATACGTAACAATTTTGTTTTGCCAGGAGTTGTTTTTTTTGCCACAGATTGCACAGATTAGCACAGATTTTTATATTATTTGTCTTTTTCTTCTTCTTCTTTTAAAAAGTCCTTAATTTCTGCAAAATATTTTTCTTTATCACTAAGAAAAGTATTTTTTATTGTTGAATTTTTAGCAATATATATTTTAACAGGTATATTTTTCACCATTTTACTAAGTGTTTTCATATCTTTTGGCGTATATATTTCATCATCCTGACCTGCAATAAACATAATTCCTTTAAGATAAGTAGAAATATTATTTGATTCAAAAGCATGTTTAGGTTCTAATTTAATTTTATTATATCCTATAGGCATTCTGACATCAAGGAATTTTTTTTCTTTTAATTTTTTTTGTACTTCTATAAGAGTGGTGTAAGGAGAGTCAGCAATAATTTTCTCTATTTTTTTGTTTAATCCTGCACAAATAGACAAAGAAGCTCCTATGCCTGTTCCATACAAACTTATTTGTGGCATGTCAGGATAATTCTTTTTTACATAATTTATAGCAGCACTAATATCTTTTTCAAATTGAGAATAGATATAAAAATTTTTATTTATTTTAAAATCACTGCTCTCGCCATAACCTCTATAATCATAAGTCAGCACATTATAATTTAGGGTTAAGAAATAGCTTGCAATTTCTATAAGGTCAGCCATATTTCCATTACCATCATCACTGAGTATTATAATTTTGTAAGAAGTGTTAGGCGACTTAAAAAACCATGCTTTTAATTGTAAACTATCTTCGGTATTTATAGTAACTTCTTTATAATCCATTCCATATTCATCTGGTTTTACAGGATATTCTTTTGAAGGATTTAATGCAAATACATAAGTATTGATTAATGCTAACAGGATGATGAGGTTTATTTTTTTCATATTTTTTTTATTGTTTTAAAATTTAGTTTCATTGTTGTCCGATTAAATTTAATATTATTATAGTGGACGTGGTTGTGGGCGTGTAGAGACGTTGCATGCAACGTCTCTACATTGTAATCAATAACAATATCACCATTATTATTACATTTTTGTTTTTTAATTTTTGTTTTTTAATTATTGATTTTAATTTTATTTTTTAACATTATTTATATCATTATGTTTATAGAAAAATGCACCCAACAAAAATATAGCCCCGTAGGGGCGAAATATTCATCAAAACATTATCAATAGGGCGTTTTATCATTCTAAATTATTTTTAGTCGGACAGTAGTGATTTAGTTTATAGTTTATCCACGGGGTAAATTTTCAATTATTTATACCGTTGGATAATATCCTACGGCATTTATATTTTAAACAAGACAAAAGTTCAAAGTTTTAAAGTTATAAGTTTCAGGTTACAGGTTTAAATAGTTTTTCCCGGATAAATTTTCAAAGCTTGTTCAAGGCATTTCATAGCTTTTTTAAGGTCTTGAACATTTAACACATAGCCAATTCTAACTTCATCATTTCCTAATCCTTTTGTTGAGTAAAAACCTGTGGCAGGAGCAAGCATAACTGTCTCGTTGTTATATTCAAAGTCCTCAAGAAGCCATTTACAGAATTTGTCAGAGTTATCAACAGGTAGTTTGGCTATTGTATAAAAAGCTCCTTTTGGGTTTGGACTATATACTCCTTTCATCTTATTAAGTGCATTTACAATAGTGTCTCTGCGAACAACATATTCATTTAATGTCTCTTTAAAGTATGACTCCGGTGTATTGATAGCTTCTTCGCCTATTATTTGTCCGTAAGATGGTGGACATAACCGTGCCTGTGCAAATTTCATAGCAGCTTTCATAACTTCTTTGTTTTTTGAAGCCAGTAAGCCAATTCTTGCACCACAGGCACTATATCGTTTTGATATAGAATCAAGCAGCACTACATTGTCTTCAATGCCTTTTAGATACATCACAGAAAAATGTTTTTTGCCATCATAACAAAATTCTCTATAGACCTCATCAGAGAACAGGAACAAGTCATGTTTTTTTACAATATTTCTTAGGGCTTCAAGTTCTTTTTCAGAATATAGATAGCCGGTAGGATTGTTGGGATTACAAATCATTATGGCTTTTGTTTTCGGAGTTATCATTTTTTCAAACTCAGAGATAGGAGGAAGAGCAAATTCTTTTTCTATTGAAGAAGTAACAGGTCTGATTTTAACTCCAACATTTGCAGCAAAACCGTTATAGTTTGCATAGAAAGGTTCGGGTATTATAATCTCATCTCCGGGGTTCATACATACTAACATAGCAAATATAATAGCTTCAGACCCGCCTGATGTTACTATAATCTCATCAGGAGTAAAATCAATATTAAATCTTTTGTAATATTCCACTAATTTTTTTCTGTAAGAGATGTCGCCGGCAGAATGGCTGTAAGCTATGACTTTAAGATTGGAATTTTGTATTTTGTCAAGTACATTTTTAGGTGTCTCAATATCCGGTTGTCCTATGTTTAGATAATAGACCTTTATTCCTTTTTTCTTAGCTTGTTCAGCATAAGGCACTAATTTACGGATAGGAGATTCAGGTATTAAATTTCCTTTAATTGATATTTTAGGCATATTATTTAGTTTAGAGTTTCAAGTTTAGAGTTAAAAGCACAAGGCACAAAGTTTAAAGTTCAAAATTCATAATTTTTCAGTTTTTATAAAATCATCAATTATTCTGATGTTTTGTCAGCAACTTTACCTTTAATGTATAATACAACTGTATGGGTTTTAGCATTAGAGTTAACAGTTACTTGTCTGTTTATAATTCCTGCACGATGTGTGTTATATTTTACCAGTATAGAATCACTTTTACCTGGCAATATAGGGTCTTTAGGCCATTTAGGCACTGTGCATCCGCATGAAGAACGGACATTTGAAAGTATTAATGGTTCTTTGCCTGTATTGGTAAATTTGAATTCACAGTTTCCATCTCCGTTAAGAGGTATTGTTCCATAGTCATGCACTGTTGTTTCAAATTTTATTTCAGGTGCATTTATGTTTTCATCTGTTTTTTTTGATTGCTGTTGTGCATTGGCATAAGCAAATGTAAAAATCAGAACACTGATTAATAAGATTGTTTTTTTCATAGGTTTATATTTTAGTTATATTTTAATTTTAAATATTTTTTTTACAAAGATAAATATTTTTTTATTATCAGGTTTTATTTTGAGCGGTTTTTTCTAAAGCCCAGATGCTTACAATACCTATTATCATTAATATTATTGCAATTATAACTTGTGTATTAAAATTATCAGGTATATATCTTTGGTATCCTGTAACAACATAGTGTCCTTTTTTTAATATTTGGTTACCAAGATTATCTAACAGATATTTTTCGTGTTTCCAAGGCCATATAACGACTAATGAGCCGAGAATAAATCCTGTTAGCAGAGATATGGTTTGGTCTCTGAATTTTTTTAAAATCCATGATAATATATGGGAAAAAATTAAAATTCCAAATATACATCCTAATGCAAAAGGTATTAGTATTGGCAGGTTTATATCTTTTATTGCGTCAATGACAAGGAGTTTATAGTTTCCCATTAATATAAGTATAAAAGACCCTGAAATACCTGGAAGCACCATACTTGTAATTCCTGTAACTCCACAGAGAAAGACATAAAAGACATTTTTATTTTCAGTTGTAGGATTAAGCATAGAGATTATTATAGCAATAATTGTTCCTGTGATAAAAAATATTACAGCACTTGTAGTCCATTTTTTTACGGTTTTTCCTACAAAATATACAGAAGCCAGGATAAGTCCGAAAAAGTATGCCCATACATAAACAGGATAATATTCAAACAGGAAAGCAAGCACATTAGCGAGAGAGAAAGCAGCTATTCCAATGCCAGCAACTATTGTCATTAAAAATTTAGAATCTGTATAAGCAAGAAATTTTTTTAATTTGCCGGAAAATAATAATTTTATTGCTGTAATATCAAATGATTTGATAGAGTGTATAATTCTTTCAAATACGCCTGTAATAAGAGCTATAGTTCCTCCGGATACGCCCGGTATTGCATTTGCTATACCTATACTTATACCTTTAAGAAGGAATATAAAATATTTTTTCATTTTTTTATTGATGTTTTGTTTTTAGTCATATAATTAGTGTTTGTTCATAATGTCAATACTTTTCATAAATAAAGCACCAAAATATTCATCCTGTTAGATATATAATATTTTTTTTATAGTGTCCAAACCCTCGGGGTTTTTTTTGCAACTGCCTGACTATTTAACGGGGTAAATTAGAATTTATTTTGGATTTTGAATTTTAGGCATTTTGAATTTTATATTGTATAATTTATCAGTAATTATTGAGAGGATACGTGTTAAGGCATATATTTTTTTTGAAGTTCTTTAGGCAGGAATTGTGCGAATGTGTCGCCTCTAAGTCCTACCCGTAATGTCTCCAAAGGTATTACTTCTCCTGGTGCTATGTTTCCGAGGTTTACATTATGACCAAAATTTTTTATAAACCATGCTTGTTGTGATTTTTGAGGTGCTTCCCACAAAATTTTTTCCTGTTCAATTTTTTTTAATATTTTGTTTATGAGTTCAGTATGTGCTTTTCCATTAGAGTTATATATTCCAACGGTTCCGCTTTCTCTTGCTTCTGCTATAACAAAAGATGAGCCGGCAGAGAGTTCATTTTCCATCATCTCTATCCATTTGTCAGGTTGGATAATGATATCTGATTTTTTAGAGCCAACTTCAGAAAGCACAGTATAAGATTTTGATAATGTATTAATATATTCACATTTTTTGTCATGGTCTATTGCTATAGAGCCATCAGAGACCTCTACTGTATCTATTTTGTAGCTATCAATAAGTTTAATGTAATCTGTAAACATATTTCTTATTATATATGCTTCAAACAGAGTGCCGCCAAGATAAGTTTTGATATTGGCTTTTTTATATAAAAGGACTTTTTCTTTAATATTATTCATAACAGCAGATGTTCCGAATCCTAATTTGACAAAGTCAATATATTCTCCTGCTGTTGATATAACATTTTCTGCTTCATTAATACTTAGTCCTTTGTCCATAACCATTGCAACGCCATATTTTCTTGGTTTTTTTGTTCTTTTAGGTATATAAGGTAATTTGTACATAATGTATTTATTTAAAGGTTTAGTAATTATATTAGATATTAAAAATTATTTTAGGTGTTAATATTTTTTACAAGTTAGCCTGAATTATTACTTCGTGAGATCGCTTCGCTAAGTTCATAAATTAAATTATATATTATTATCATTAGCCCCGTCCTTCAGGGCGGGGTATAGATTTAAGTAACACCAACCTCTGCGAAATTTTGAAAATTTTAATTTTTATTTTATAAAATTTTCAAAATTTCGCAGAGGTTGTCATGCTCTTATCCTTGTCTAATGATATATATATTCTGAAAATTTATGAATAATCTAGGTTAGATAGATACAAAGTTTTTATTTTTTTATTTTTTATTTTTTTCAGATATATCCGGCTTGTTAGTTTCTATTATTTCAATAATATAAGTATTATTTTTTAAGTTTGGTTGATATTCAAAAAGTTTTGAGTGTTTATCGTAATTTAACATTAAAGCTATTTCCAAACAATTGTATGCTTGTTTGGATTTTCCATAGTTTATCAGATAAGCTGTTAATCTGTAGTATAAGTCAGCGTTATCAGCTTCTCTTATCTCAGATGGATAATCTTTATCATCCTGATTGATTCCTTGTTTTATAATTTCTATAGCTTCTTCATAGTTGTTTTGTTTTGTAAAGACATTTGAGTAGTCAAGCCATATTTTTTTATTTTTTTTATTAAGTTCTAATGCTTTTTTATAAGATTCTATAGCATTGTCATATAATTTGTATTTGAATTGCGTTTGTCCTAATATATGCCATGCTCCTGAATATTGAGGTTTAATAGTTGTTGCTTTTTGTAAATATTTCAGTGCTTGGTTTGGGCAGTTTAGCTTATCAAGTATTATTCCTATATTAATATATGCATCTGAAATAGTATTGTCTAATTCAATAGATTTTTTATAATATTTTATAGCTAACTGAAAGTTTTTTATTTTTTCGTAACATTCTCCTATACCGTAATATACAGTTGCTATAAATTCTGTTGAAGTATGTTCATATAATAGTGTTTGTTTGTATGCTTTGATAGCTTCTTTGTATTGTTTAAGTTCTGTCAGAGAATCAGCTTTATTAAAGTATGCGACTGAAAGGTGGTCATCAATAGCTATAACAAAGTCATAAGCATTAACGGCTTTTTCATATAAACCAATGCTATTATAAGACATTCCCAATCCAAACCATATTTCTTTAGAATATGGCTTATTGTCAAGAATTTTATTAAAAAAGTCAATAGCATCTTCTAATGAATTGTTTATTTCAGAACAATAAGCAAGGTTTAAAGTGTTGTCTTCATTATCAGGATTTATGATAACAGCTTTTTTTAAAAATTCAATAGCTTTATTATAATTTCCAATAATTTGGTATTCATTAGCAATATTTGAGAATATTTCTTCTTTGTCTTCATCATCTATTTGATACACATCGCTTTCATTTATTGCTTTGGTATATTCTTTAATAGCTTTATCATGTTGTTTTTGTTGGCTATATATGTCAGCTTTAGTAATAAATATTTCAAAGTTGTTTGGCTCTAATAGTTCAATTTCAGAAAGTGTGTTTAGAGCTTTTTCAGGTTTATTTGTTAAAGATAATAATTGTGCCTTTTTTATAATAAGAGAAGTGGAGTTTGGATGTTGTTCAAGGGCATATTTTAATATTTGTTTGATTTTTTTAATATTATGTTGTTCAAAATAATAGTCAATAATATCTTCAAAATCTTCAATATCAAAGAAGTAATGTTCATTTTTTGTTAACATTTCTTCAAATCGTTTGATTAAGATATTTATATTTTGATTATTATTTTCGTTAAAATATTCTTGCATAAGAGATTTGTAAAAAAATGTTAAATGGTGAATCTACTCCAAAAAGTAAGAAAATTGAAAAAAATATTTTCACGCAAAGTGTTTATTTTCAATAATTTATAAATTTTATTTTGTATCTTTGTATGAGATTAAAATAACTTTTAGAGTGGACTCATAGTTTTAAATTCGTTTCAAAAATACGGAAAATTATTTAATCAAAGATTTTTTTTTAAGATTATGGTTTGTAAAAAAGCAACATAGTAGTTTTGATTCGTTGCTTCAACAAGTTCAGTAACCTTCTTTTGCCTTTTTTTTTCGTTAGAAATTTTTTAAAATATTATTGTTTCTATTGTATCTGTAGAGACGCAAAATTCGTCAGTAGCCGAACAAGTTTTTGCGTCTCTACATTGCATTGTGTCTTTATATTATTTTTTACTTTATTATTATCAGTTATAATAATAAATTCATGAACATTATTTGGCATTACTATAAATTCATCTATTAATCCCGTTGGATCAGGCAGCTGCCTGACGGCATGAACGGACACAAAAAATATTAATAAACTATTATTTTTTGTGTAATAACTTCATTTTTAGTGTTGATACGGATAAAGTAAATACCTTTTGGATAATCACTTAAATCAATAGAATTATTGTAATAATTTCCTTTAAAGAGATGTGATTTGTCAGTCCATAGCTTACAGCCAATCAGGTTAATTAAATTTATTTCAACATATTGTTTTTGTTGAGACATAAAATTAATATAGAGCATTTTGTTTGTTGGATTAGGAAATATATCCAAGTTGGTAAGCATAGAATTATCTTTAATATCAACATAATAAATATGAATTGTATTACTTGTGGTATCAGAGCCGCAAGCATTTGAGACAATAAGAGATACATTATAATCACCATTTGCAATATAAGTGTGTGAAGGATTTTGGACTACAGAAGTATCTCCGTCATCAAAATCCCAAAAATATGTATCTGTACCTACTGATGCATCATAAAAATTAACCGTAGTGCTTTCATAAATATAGCCAAAATTTGCAATAGGAAGTGTATCATGAGATATTATAACCGGCAAAGATATTGCCGAACATACACTATCAGTAATTTCTACATAATATGATCCGGAATCTGTAACAGTAATTGACTGTGTAGTATCTCCTGTTGGATACCACAGATATGTATCTGCCTGTTGTGATGTAAGAGTTATACTGTCATTATAACAAATAGAGATATTACCATTTGGCGTTACCGAAGCCGCTGGTAATATAATTGTTGCTGTTGCAGGAGTTCTTGCACTTTTACAAGAAAGTTCTTTTATTTCCCAGTCATAAAAAAAATAATAATATTGATAAGGAGACGCACCTGCGCTGCTATATTTAACACTAATCAATCCTGATATTTCATAAGGATATGATACTCCATTATTGTTTCTGTATAAATCAGGTGATTCTTGTCCTGTTAATTGCAGGTTATTAGCAACAGGAATATCAAAGTTTAAATTAACACGGCTTTCACCATCAGGAATATTAACTGTTGTTGATTGAAGGACTACACTATTATTATCGCGTAATTCAATGGTTCTGTTACCTGCACCTTGAGCATAGACCTTTACTGATACAAGAGTTACGGGAGAATAACAATCAAAAACCAGATAATGTTTATTAGCCGCAGTAAAAATGCTTCCGCCTCCGGAATTATCAGGTTTACCAGTATATTGAGAACTTTGTTCAATATCATTTTCTACATAATAAGTTGTTGTCTGTCCTAAGACAGGTGTATTAAAAGTTGTTCCTGTATCTAACAGATTTCCATTTATGGAGTCATCATACCAGCACAATATTCCTGTTCCTGATGCTGATAATGTAACAGAGCCGGAATCACATCTTGCTGCTGATGTTGTTACCGGTTGTTCAGGACGATTTATTATGATAAAGTCATTTTTAAATAAGGAATCTTCACCATAGTAATTACTAACAAACAGTTTTACAGAAAAAGTATCATTTGTTGTATAAAAGTGCGAAGGATTTTGAACATTTGAAGTGTCTCCATCACCAAAGTCCCAGTGCCAGATATTAGGTCCGTTTGATGATAAATCAGTAAACTGAATATTTCCTGTGCAGCTTGCTGTATCAGAGGCAGAAAAATCAGCTACAGGTGGTGTATTAGGATAACTACATTGCCAGTTAAGTTCAAAGCCGGATTCTGTTACTGCCTGGTCAGAAAACTGTCTGAAAGTAATTTCTCCTCCTGATGAGACAATTGTTCCTCCATTAGGTAAAGAATTCCCTGTATAGCCACCTATTAAAGTACTTAATGTATCAGAACCATCATAGATAAATAAAGAATCCCAGCCCTGTTCAAAATTAAAAGAGATAAAATTAATTGTTATGGACAAAGCACTTATTGGTGCAATTGTTACAATACTATTTGTGCTATTATGATAATTATCATTTCCTCCACTATCATATAAAATTCCCGAGCAGGATGTTTGTGTTTCGCCGGCACCGGATTGTGGCATTATTACAATACAGGGATTTGAAGGGTCAATATTAATAAAGTTTGTTTTTGTAATGGAATCATCTCCAAAAGTACTGTCTCCGTAAGCAATCAGTTTTACATCATAAATACCAATGTTGGTATAAGTATGTATCGGACTTGTTTGCGTGCTTGTATCGCCATCGCCAAAATACCAGAGAAAAGAATTAGCATTAGAGCTGTTATTAATAAACTGGACATTGACAGGGGCATCGCAGAAATCAGTAAAATCAGAAGTGAAATCAGCTATAGGCGGACCAGCTGCTATGGCATAAGCTTTGATACATAAATCATAATCTTTTGAAGTGCCATTTCCCACAGGTGTCCATGAAGTGCCATTATTGCTTATCCAGCATTTACCTGTTTCTGTTGTTACATTACTTGCATAGCCGGGAGTTACATTTTCAACAGGTATAGGAGTGTTATATCCGGGTGTATAATATTTAATTTTAATATAAAAATCATTTCCATTAGCAAGAAACAAAGGTGATGGCAAATCAAAAGTATAATAACCGGGAAATTCGCATGCCTGGGTAGTTATGCTATCTAATAAATTCGTAAGAGTTGTGCCATTAAAGTCATCATATATTTCTATTTTCACACTGGCATTACTTGCAGCAATATAAGTTCCTATTTTGGTTATTTGCTGGTTATTAGATGTTTCATATTTAGTTAATCCGTATCCTGTAGGACTTGCAAAACCCTTATCACCTGTCTCGCCGTAATAGTCATAGTAATATATTTCAGAGCTTGGTATATAATCAATTCTTACAGGGAAATAAGCATTATCAGATAATACTTTTGTATCATTATAAGAGATATAAAAGAATCCGGATTCTCCCCATGAAGCTCCCCAGCTGTTTTTAAATATCCAGGCACCTGTGCCGCCTGCTGTTACTTTATTGTCATCCCAGCCAACAAGAGTTATTGCATGATTTGCATAATCTGAGCCGCTATAATAATATGTATTATTGCCGGAATTAAAACTTGCATCTTCCCATCTCATAGAAACGTATAAGGCGCCATAATCTAATAAAGTTTGTTTAATTACATCTGCATCATTAGGCAAGAATCGTGCATCAGTTACATAAGCCAAAGGTGATAATGCTAACGGGCAATATCCCGGTGTTGCAGTATATGGGTCATCTGCTTCAGATATTGGTCCGTGTCTTTTTGAGAAATAAGCTGTTGACATTTCAGCAGTGCCTCCACTACATGGTGCATAGTCAAAGTTATGGCAGTTGTTCAGATTATCTTCTGACAGGTCAAAAGTGCCAAGACCTAATACTTTCCATCGTGATTCTACTGAGCCCATTGTTGCAAAAGTCCAGCAGGAACCACAAGATCCTTGATTTTTTACAGAAGTAACGTATCCTGCAGTTCTCATATCATATAAAGCAGAAAATTTAGCTCCTCTTATCTTTTTATGTGTTGCATAAAAAGCATCAAAGTTATGTTTCACAGGTGAAGGTATTAATCCTAATCCATAGCCATCCTGTGTTGTTGTTATAAGTGTTCCTTCATCTTTTTGGCTCAAATAATTAACAAAATCAGGATTTAAAGGATCTTCTGTAATCTGTTGAGAATAAGAGGAATAGCTGTTAAATATTACAGATAGAAACAAGAAATAAGGTATATATTTTTTCATAATAAAAAAGTTTTAATTTAAAATAAAATTTCAAAGATAGTAAAAAAAATAACTTTACAAAAAGACAATGAATTAATAGAAGCCCCCTTTATGTAGATTCAAGCTTCAATTACGACATTTTTTTATAAAATCAATAATTTTTTGTTTTTCGTCAGGATGAAACCATGTAATGGAAGTGTCTTTTTTAAACCATGTAAGCTGTCGTTTAGCATATCTGCGTGTGTTTGTTTTAATATTTTCTATTGCCTGCTGAAGATTTATCTTATTATCTAAATGAACAAAAATTTCTTTATATCCAACAGTGTTCAGAGCATTGATTTTTTTATAATCGTTTAGCTTGTATAAATTTTTTGCTTCATTGACTAATCCTTGTTTGAGCATCATATCCACACGTTTGTTTATTATAGAGTATAGTTCTTTTCTATCACAATTAAGCCCAATTTTAATTATTTTAAAATTTCTTGTTTTTGATTTATTTGTTCTTAGAGATGAATATTTTTTTCCTGTCTGCATACATACTTCTATTGCTCTCATCAGCCGTTTGGGATTATTTATATCAACAATAGAAAAATATTCAGGGTCTAATATTTTTAATTTTTTTTGTAATTCATTAATACCTTTTTCTTTATATGTTTTTTTTATATTTTCTCTTATAGTTTGAGCAGGATTTGGCAGATTGTCAATGCCATTACATACAGCATTAATATACAGACCTGAGCCACCGGTCATAATTACATATTTATGATTTAAAAATAGTTTTTTTAACAGATTAATAACTTGTTCTTCAAACATAGATACATTGTAATAATCTTTAACAGAGAGATTGCTGATAAAATGATGTTTTACAGTATTTAGTTCTTTTTCTGAAGGAATGGCAGTGCCTGTTTTTAGTTCTTTATAAAACTGGCGGGAGTCGGCTGAGATTATTTCTGTGTCTAATTTCTTTGCAAGTTCAATAGCTAATGATGTTTTTCCAATACCTGTTGGTCCGACAATAACGATTAAACAATTTTTAGTATTATTTGGCATTTTTGTTATGATTTTGGGTGAGGGAACAAAAATCTTAAAATATTATCATCAACTTTGTTGCAGTTTACATTTTTTTGAAACTCTGAAAGAGTTTAATTTTAATAACCACAGGTGTAACCTGTGGTATTTAACTAATCATATTAATATCAATCAGGCGGTTGCCTGATTGAATAGAAAAATAATTATTATGTTAGTTTTATTCAACCCTTTCAGGGTTGTAACATGACTTATTATTTCTTTAACTCCGCATTGCATACGGAGTTATTAATATTTTTCCCCTTCGGGGAAATTCAATAATCAAAAAAAGTGTAAACTACTTTTATACGGTTTTGAAAAATGTCAAAAATGCCCGGTAGGGGCTATCTGTTTATAGAAAAGATATATCCAAATAATTTAAACTCCGTAGGAGTAACCTATCATAATTGGCTAATTTTCAGGTCGCTCATAAGGAGCTAAGATCTTCAATGTTAATTTATTTTATATAAACAGTCCTAATCCTTCGGTGCTATAAAAATAGAACAAAATAAAATTTTGATGTTTTTATTTAATCAATCAAACCTTAAGGTTTTAAAAACCTTAAGGTTTAAAGAAAACACGAAACACATTTGGTATTGGCAAGTCAATTTTATACCCAACAGGTGCTATGCGACCTGTCGGGTTGGAATTTGTATTTTGTTTTTGTTTTTATACTCACCCCTAACCCCTCTCTACAAGTAGAGAGGGGAACCAGAGAGGAAAGTAAAAGATATTGAGTGCCTTTTTTGTTTTAATACTCATCTCTAACCCCTCTCTACTCGTAGAGAGGGGAACCAAAAGGGGTGAGTAAAAAAATATATTCCGATAAAACAAATTAAACTTATTTCTTAATTATTATCTCTGCTTTAGAATAATTAGAACTTATAAAATTTAAAAAATAAATCCCTTTTGAATAATTTCCCAAACTAACATTGAATTTATTTTTACCTGCTTTTGATTTTATTAATTTTTTTTCAAGTTCTTGTCCTTGTGAATTATATAATTTATATGATATGTCTTCTGGCTTTTGTGAAGAATATTCAATTGTAAAATTTGAATTTGTTGGATTTGGATAAAGTTTAAATTCAGATATTTTGTTTTCAAGAATTGAATTTGTTGTGTCGCTGTAAAAGTTTCTTGTTTTTGGGGTTGAATTTCCTGCTAAATCATAAATATTAAATTTTAATTGATTTTGCCCTTGCTCTGCTATTATTGAATCTGGAATTTGCTGATTTAAATAAATTTTATTTTGTGAATTTAATTGAAAATAAGAACTTGCAGAATTTAAATTTGCATCAGAAGCAATAAAATCCAAAGGAATTTTATTTACATGATAGGTTGTATTTTCAGGGGAATTAACAACTAATTCAGGTGGTGTTGCATCTTGTGTAAAATTAATAATTAAACTATCTTTATTCATTGGTAAGTCCAAACCATATATTTTTAGTGTATGAGCTCCGTCTTGTAATGAATCAATAGGAATTGTAATATCTTTTTTATATAAAGGTAGTTTACAATATTCCCCTTGTTCGAAGTATATACTATTGTATGTTCCTGGAAATGTATCTAATTCTTGAGAATCAATTTTGTAAAATTGATATTCATTTAAAAAACTTGAATCACTTGCACAATCAGAAACACTAATATCAAAACTTAAAATATTTGCAACACTACTATCTTGAATTGAACAAGTTATTTGTGGTGGAATTGAATCAAGTTTTGGATTTGTTTTAACAAGAGCATACTCATCATAACTATTAACACCTGTGGTATCACTTGTATATGAAAGCGATAAAATATTAGGCGGACTTCTGTAATGAATCACAGTATCTGCACTTACCATATAATTTTCCCAATATGATATTGTATTCCAATTAAAATAAGAACTATTTGAAGGCAGACCATGCCCGGGTATTAATCTTCTATCGGGTGTTTCAGGAGGCATATTTGAATCAAAAACATACCAATCCTTTAAATCAAAAATATTCTCTCCAACTAACACAGTATTATAAGTTTTATTTGTTTCATATATTGTAGCAAAATAAACAGGTATTTTAAATTCACCATTATGTTCTAAAAAACCTCCAAAATTAGCCATATTTAATGAACCATCAACAAGTTCGTCATATCCATTATAATTAATCATGGTTTGTAGTGCAAAATCTGCATCATTCCATATTATTGTGTCACCATTATCCCATATTGTCATGCCACCATAATTATAAACACTGTCTTGTTTAAATGCATACTCTAACATTTGTATTTTAGTGTCTTCATCTGCAAGATTCCAGACAGAATCAGCATGATTCCATTCAGATGGATTTTTATAATAATATGGATGCCAAACAGGATTAATTGTTACAACAGGAGCATTTTCTGGAGTTAGACTTGGAACTTGAGCTTCTAACTTGTTTGCTAAAAAAGGCAAAGCTAACATTCCGATATATAGGGGAATTTTTTTTAGTTTATTCCAGAGTTTGTTTAGTAATATTTTTGTTTTTTTCATTTTATATAATATTTTAATTCACTCATACAAAAGAATTGCACAAATATATAAAAATGTTTTTAATTGCAAATATTTTTTAATAAATTTTAAAAGAAAAGAAATATATGTATTTTGTTTTTGTTTTATACTCACCCCTAGCCCCTCTCTACTTGTAGAGAGGGGAACCAGAGAGGAAAGTAAAAAATATTGAGTACCTTTTTTGTTTTAATATCAAGTCAATTTATACCCAACAGGTGCTATGCGACCTGTCGGGTTATTCCATATCCCAATTTTAAATCTATTTACTTTTATCCGGGAAAGCAGGCACAGGAGGCAATCCTTTATAATTTTTAAGTTCTTCTAAAATAACTTCAATAGCTTTGTTAAGTTGTTCATCTTCGCCCGCATATTCTTTTGCAGGGTCATTGACAACAACAATGTCAGGGTCAACGCCATAGCCCTCAATAATCCATTTGCTTGTATCAGAAGAATAAGTGCCAAATTCGGGCTTATATAAAGAGCCACCATCAACAAAAGGTAAAGAGCCGCGAATACCGGTAACAGCTCCCCAAGTGCGGGTGCCAATAACTTTGCCTATTTTATGCTTTTTAAATGAGTAAGGAAACAAATCTCCGTCAGAAGCAGAATAGCAATCTATTAACAATACTTTAGGTCCAAGCATCATTTGTTTTGGAGTATTGCCAGGTTCAGTTACATTTCTTGCAATATTGGAACGTGTTATCTCTCTTCGCAAACGTTCTATAATCATTGGAGATACATTGCCTCCGCCATTTCCTCTGTCATCAATTATTAATGCTTTCTTCTTTAATTGCGGATAAAAATATTTAACAAATTCATTCAGTCCTTCAGTTGACATATCAGGAATATGAATATATCCGACTTGTCCATTAGTGGCTTCGCTAACTTTTTTAATATTATTTTGAACCCAGTTATAATAATACAGTTTTGACTCATCTTTAACAGGCACAACAATAGTTTTTTTGCTATCTTTTTCATTTGGCTTTGAGTTAACAGTAATCTCAACTTGTTTATCAGCAGTATTTATAAATGCCTTATTAATATTGTCCATATTTTTAGTTGATTTACCATTAATAGCAATGATATAATCGCCTTCATTAACATTAACGCCTATTTCTGTCAGAGGTGAGCGTAAATTTTCGTTCCAGTTTTCGCCTTTTAATATTTTATCAATTTTATAATATCCTGATGAATGCCGGCTAATTTTGGCACCTAATAGTCCTGTATATATTTTTTTAGGTGTTGGTTTGTCTCCGCTGCTTACATAAGAATGTCCTATACTAAGTTCGCCTATGAGTTCTCCGATAATATAGTTTAAATCATTACGATTATTTACATAAGGCACTAATACGGCATATTTATCGTGCATTGCTTTCCAGTCCACTTTGTGCATATCAGGGTCATAAAAAAAGTCGCGCATCTGTCTCCAGCTCTCATCATAAATCTGTTTCCATTCTTTTTTATTATTTACAGGTATTTTTAAGTTTGATAAATCAACAGATTCATCTAATTTGATTTTAGCATCAGGTAAATCAATAACTGAATATTTTTTATCTTTTTTTACAAGCATTTTTTTATTATTTGCAGATATATCAAAGCCATCATAATTGCCTAATTCAGTTTCTTTTTTCTTTTTCAAGTCAAATATTTTTATTAAAGTTTCTTTTGAAGAAAAAGAACGTTCGCAATAATAAATTTTATCTTTTAATTCATAAATACTCCAGTAATTAGATGCTTTTACCGGCAAGGAAACAATTCTGTCTTGTATTCCATCAATATCAATTTTAACAGTAACAGGTTGTTTTATATCTTCTTGTTTTTCCTTTTTCTTTTTATCATTTTTTGTTTTAGAAGTATCAGATTCAATTTCTACTTCGTCATTTTCAGGTGCAAGAGGTGATAAAGTGGATTTTGCAAGAGTTATAAGATAAATCTTACTCATATCTCTGTAAGCGGTATTCCATTCTGTTTCGCTATAAATAGGGCTAAAGTCCCTTTTTGATGTTAAGAGTAAATATTTTCCGTCATTACTAAATGATGGTTGTGATGAACTATACCATCCCTGTGTTACTTCATAGTCCTTTTTAGAATCTATATTGTATAAATGAATTTTTGACATATCATTTTTTTCATTACTCACATAAGTAATCCATTTACTGTCAGGCGACCAGTTAAAATATTGGAATTCCCATATTTTTGATTTTGCAATAAGAGTAATTTTTTTTGTTTCAATATCAATATATTGTAAACGCAACATTTTATCATTCCATAATATTTTTTTACTGTCAGGCGACCATTTTAAATAATATTTGTATGTATCAGCATTTTTTGTTAATTGTATTGGATCTTCTGTGCCGTCTTGTTTTTGAATATATATTTCATATTCTTCACTTTTGTCAGATATATATGCTATATATTTTCCGTCAGGAGACCATACAGCGTTTCTGTCGTGAGCGTCAGAACTTTGTGTTAAGTTGCGGGTAATTCCATGTTGAACAGGCACTGTAAAAATATCGCCTCTTGCTCCAATTACCAAACGTTTGCCATCAGGTGATATTTCTACTGAATTAATATTTTTGCCTGCATCTTTTAATTCATCACGCCCATTGGCAAAGTCATTAGCAATTTGAATATTTACTTTTTCATATTTTTGGGTTTTAATATCAAATAAATAAATATATCCTCCATTTTCAAATACAATAGCATCTTTTCCTAAAGAAGGAAATTTAATATCATATTTAGTGAAGTCAGTAACTTTTTTGGTCTCTTTTGTTTTTGTATTATAAACAAACATATTCATTGTTCTGTTTCTGTCAGACAAGAAATATATCTCATCATTTTTCCACATAGGAAATATATTTTGATTGTCATTATCAGTTATTTTAGTTGTTTCTTTTGTTTTAAAATCATAAATCCATACATCATCAGCCATACCGCCTTTATAATATTTCCATGTTCGGAATTCTCTGAACACACGATTATAAGCCAGTTTGTTGCTATCAGGAGAAAAAGAGCAGAAGCCGCCTGTTGGCAAAGGTAATTCGCCTGATAATTCGCCATTTTTTGAGACCTTGAATAACTGTCCCACAAAAGAGTTGAAAGATTGTTTTCGTGAACGATAGATAATATTTTCTCCGTCATTAGTCCATGTCATAACAATATTATTAGGACCCATTCTGTCAGAAATATCATCACGGGGTATTGTTGCAGTATAAGTTAATCTTTTAGGCACACCACCTTGCGAATGCATTAGATATACTTCTGTGTTACCATCATATTGTCCAGTAAAAGCAATGGACTTGCCATCGGGAGAGAACCTTGCAAACATCTCATAACCAATATCATTAGTAAGTTTACGGGCAATGCCTCCTGTTTTATCAACAGTATATAAATCTCCTGCATAAGAGAATATTATCTGATTTTCATAAACAGCAGGGAATCTAAGCAAACGGGCTTGCTGGACATCCTGAGAATAACTATGGCTAATGCAAAAAGTAAAAATTACAAGAAAAATAAAATATCGTTTCATAATTTAATAGTTTTAATTTTTTTTAATAAAAAAACAAAAATAAAAATATATTAGATAAAAATATCTTTATTTAGTTAAAAATGCAAAAAAAATATTTTAAGGTGCTGGAATATTTTTTTACCTGAAGCATTGCACAGAGCTTGACGAAATGAACGCAAAATTATTGATAAAAATTTATTAGGAGTTAAAAAATTTAGTTCTATTTTTATACTGATTTTTTTTTAATCAGTAATAAAAAATTTGAATTAATAGAAGTCCCCTTAACATTATGGATTATGTTTTAGAACAAAGATAAGTCCTTTTTTATATAACCCCATTGAATTTTAAGTGTTTTTAATTTCAGATTTTAACAAGTTCAATGTAAATAATTCATAATTTTTTTAATTATTTTATCAATAAATATTAAAAAATCAATTAATTTTTATTAATTTTGTAAATTCTTAATTATTATAATATATTAACTCTAAATAGAAAAACATGGAAAAAACCAAAATTTTATTTGTAGAACAAGAGATTATACCATATACAACAGAAAAAAGCATAATGGGAACCATAGGACGTTATCTCCCACAAGGAATTCAGGAAAAAAATAATGAAATAAGAACATTTATGCCACGTTTCGGATGCATTAACGAAAGAAGAAACCAACTTCACGAAGTAATACGATTGTCAGGTATGAACATAATAATCAATGATATGGACCATCCTCTTTTAATTAAAGTTGCTTCTATTCAGCCAGCAAGAATGCAGGTCTATTTTATTGATAATGAGGACTATTTTCAAAGAAAATTTGTTTTTAATGATAAAAATGATAACTTTTTTAAAGATAATGACGAAAGAATAATTTTTTATAGCAGAGGAGTTCTTGAAACTGTAAAAAAATTAGGATGGGCACCGGATATTATCCATTGCCACGGATGGATTTCCAGTATGATTCCTATGTATGTTAAAACTGCTTTTAAAGTAAATCCTCTTTTCACTGATTCAAAAGTTATCTTCTCTATATATGATGACGACTTTGACGGTAACTTTAATAAAAATTTTGCAGATAAAATAAAACTTGAAGGCATAAAAGAGAAAGATCTTAAATATTATAATAATTCTAATTATGTAAATATGATTAAATCAGCTATTGACTTCTCTGATGCTTTAATAATTGGAAGTGAAAAAATTAATCCTGAAATCAAAAAATATCTATCCAAAATCAATAAACCTATACTTGATTTTCAGCCAATAGAAACAAACGAGTATATAGATACTTACCATAACTTTTATGACAAAGTTTTAGATAAGGAACTTGTTGTATAAACTTCTATTGTTGATATTATTAAAATTTATAATATTTAATAAAAACATAAAATCTTGAAAATACCAAATATTAATAGCAAATTATCATTTATTGTAATAATATGCATATCCTTTTTATTTTCCTGTGAAGAACCGGATATAATAGGATTGGAAGTTCAACCTTCAAACGATAAATTAAATGTACAGTTTACTGATACAAATACGCTAACCACTTATTCTGTGCGTGAGGACTCTATACGAACCGATGAAACACAATATAACCTGTTAGGAACATGTATAGACCCTGTATTTGGAAAAATTTGTGCCAGCATATACACTCAATTCCGAATCTCTTCTGATAATGTTGACTTTGGAACAAATGCCATATTAGATTCTTTGATACTGACACTGGATTATGAAAGCTTTTATGGAAGTATCCTGAAATTTGACGGTTTACAAAGAATAAAAGTTTATGAACTTACACAGGATATATATAAAGATAGCTCATACTACTCAAAACAAATTAAATCATATAGCACAACAGAATTAGCAAATCTGACCTTTCTTCCTGATTTTGAAGACAGTATTACTATTGACAGTGAAAGATATGCTCCTCATCTGCGTATAAAACTTGATAACTCATTAGGACAAACATTTCTAACCGCATCAGGAACAAACGACCTATCTAATAATGATGAATTTCTTAACTTTTTTAAAGGATTATATATAACAACAGAACAAGTAGGCAACAGTAAAGGCGCAATCCTGTATTTTGACTTGTTATCAACACTTTCAAAAATGACACTATATTATAAAAATGATGAAAATGACTCTTTAAAATACGATTTTTTAATAAATGAACATTGTGCCAGATTTAATAATTTTAATCATGACTACTCTAATACAGATATAGATACAAATATAACATTAGGAGACAGCATCCTGTATCTGCAAGCTATGGGAGGTATTAAAACCAAAATTATGTTTCCTAATATCCAAAACTGGGATAATTATGGGACAATTGCAGTAAATAAAGCCGAACTTATAATTAAAGTGAACGAAACAATAGATATTAGCTTATATGAGCCACCAACTAAATTATCACTCGTAAGAATAAACGAAGACGGAGAAAACACTTTCTTGTTAGACCAGTTTGAAGGAGAAGAATATTTCGGTGGCTCTTATAACTCTGATAAAAAAGAATACAGATTTGTTATTTCCAAATACATCCAGGAACTTATCAATAAAACCAAAACTGACTACGGGTTATATCTAATGGTATCAGGAAGCTCTGTTAAAGCTGACAGAGCAGTATTAAACGGCTCTAAATACTCATCAAATAATCTACGGCTGCTTTTAACTTATACAAAACTTGACTAAAATTAACTATACTGAAACAATTAGGCATTCGTCAGTAAATGAACATGACTGCATGCTATTCAGGATGATTGTGTTTAGCATGATTATATTCACATGATAGCTAATAAAAATGTTCCTTGAGCCACCCCTGAATAACGTCACCCTGAACTTGTTTCAGGGTCTAAGATAAAAAATAATTAATGAAACAGGCATTTGTATATATAATGAGTAATAAAAACAGAACAACATTATATATTGGCGTAACAAATGATTTAAAAAGAAGAGTATATGAACATAAGATAGGGCAAGGTTCAAAATTTACTTCAAAGTATATACTTTGTGATTTAGTTTATTATGAGCATATTTATGGGATGCAGAATGCAATTAATAGAGAAAAACAACTAAAAAATTGGCATAAAAAATGGAAATGGAATTTGATTAAAAAGTTAAATCCAGAACTAAAAGATTTGGCTGAAGATTGGTATGACGATGAGATGCTGAAACAAGTTCAGCATGACGTGATTCAGTATAAAAAGTAGTAAAAATTAAAAAATTATAAACTTAAATATAAAAACTTATGAAAAAATTATTATCTATACTTGTCATTGCAGAAATGTTATTATTTACTGCCTGTAATAAAAACAATAAAAAAACAAAAGATGCTATGCAAAACAAAATTGATGAAAAACTGTTTGATAAAGGTGTATTAACACCTGAACTATTATGGAAATTAGGAAGAGTAAGCGATATTAAACTCTCGCCGGACAAAAAAACAATATTATATGGAATCACTTATTATGACTTGGAAAAAAATAAAGGAAACAGAGACCTCTATACTTTATTTGTCAAAGGAGGAACTCCTGCCAAAATTACCAACTCCGAAGATAATGAAGCTAACGGTATATGGCGACCTGATAGTAAAAAAATCGGATTTTTATCCTCCAAAAACGGCTCTTCCCAAATATGGGAAATGAACCCTGACGGAACTAACAAAAAACAAATATCTGATATTAAAGGAGACATAAACAGCTTTATCTACTCTCCCAATACAAATCATATCTTGTTTATAAAAAATGTGAAACTTAACAAAACTGTTGCAGATATATATCCTGACCTTCCTTTGGCTAATGCACGAATTATTGATGACCTGATGTATCGCCACTGGAACGCATGGGCTAATTACTCTTATACACACATCTTTATAGCTCCTTATAAAAACAGTATTATCGGAACACCGGTAGATATTATGGAAAATGAACATTTTAATATAGAAGATATTAGTGAAATAAGCTGGAACCCTGACGAAAAATCCATTGTATATGCCTGCAAAAAGCTTAAAGGCAAAGAATTTACTCTAAGTACTAACTCTGATATTTATATTTATAATATAGAGACACAAAAAACAAAAAATATCAGTAAAAATATGCTCGGCTATGATAAAAGTCCTGTATTTTCTACAAATGGCAAAAAAATAGTATGGCGAAGTATGAAAACACCTGGCTTTGAAGCTGATAAAGACAGAATTATAATCTATGACTGCGTTTCAAAAGAAATTAAAGACCTGTCAGAAAATTTTGACCAAAGCTCATCTAATTTCAAATGGAATAAAAATGATGCTCTTATATATTTTATAAGTGGTATTAATGCTACATATCAATTATATTCCGTAAACATAGAAACAAACAAAATTACACAGATAACAAATGGAATAAACGATTATACTTCATTTCAACTTGCTGATAACTATATTATTGGAACCAAAATGTCAATGTCTTTGCCTACAGAAATTTTTAAAATTGATAAAAATACAGGTATTGAACAACAATTATCATTTACCAATAAATATATATTAGATAAAATAACTTTGGCAAATGTTGAAAAAAGATGGATTAAGACCACTGATAACAAAAATATGCTAACATGGGTTATTTATCCACCTAATTTTGACAAAACAAAAAAATATCCTACATTACTCTATTGTCAGGGCGGACCTCAAAGTGCTGTAAGTCAGTTTTTTTCTTACAGATGGAACTTTCAAATTATGGCAGCCAACAATTACATTATTGTTGCTCCCAACAGAAGGGGCTTACCAACTTTTGGTCAGGAATGGAACGACCAGATAAGTCAGGATTATGGCGGACAAAATATGAAGGATTATATAAGTGCTATTGACTCTCTTGCCAAAGAACCTTATGTTAATAATGACAAACTTGGTGCTGTAGGCGCAAGCTATGGCGGTTTCTCTGTGTTCTGGCTTGCCGGACATAACAACAATAAACGTTTTAAGGCATTTATCTCTCACTGCGGCAACTTTAACTTTGAAAGCTGGTATGGCTCTACTGACGAGATGTGGTTCCCCAACCATGACCTTGGCGGACCTTATTTTCAAAAAAACAAACCAAAAAGTTATGACTTCTCACCTCATAACTTTATAGCAAACTGGAACACTCCTATACTTATAATTACAAGTGCTAATGACTTTAGAATTCCCGAGATAGAAAACTTTCAGGCATTTAACTGTGCTCAACTGCTGGATATACCAAGCCGACTGGTTTATTTCCCTGATGAAAGTCATTTTATACTAAAACCCCAAAATGCTGTCCTGTGGCAAAGAATATTTTTTGAATGGCTTGACAAATGGCTTAAATAAGTATAAAATTAGGACAAGACAATTTTTTATTGTGCATTGACTCGTATGAATTGCAAGTGTGTATAACTTTAAACGTTAACATTATTTGTCAATTCATTTGCTAATAATTCTGCTTGTTTTAGAACGGTTTCTGTTGCGAGTTTTTGCATATCCGGCGGATAGCCGTATTGTCGTAAGGTTCTTTTTACTATCACTTTTAATTTTGCTCTAACATTTTCTCTTATTGTCCAGTCAATTGAAGTATTATTTTTTACTCGTTCGTATAATATTGTTGCCAATTCTCTTAATTTGTCCTTGCCCATTAATTCTCTTGCACTTTCGTTGTTGGCAACCGCTGTGTAAAAAGCATATTCATAATTAGACAATCCCAATTCTTTTGGCTCCTTATCCATTTTATGAATTTCTTTACTCAATTTTATTAACTCATCAATTACTTCGGCTGCGGTCAGTATTTTGTTATGATATTTTTTAATGGAATTTTCAAGCATTTCCTTTAAGGATTTACTTTGCACCAAATTCTTTTTTGTTCTTATTTTTATCTCATCACTGAGTATTTTTTTCAGCACTTCAAGAGCAATACTTTTATGTTCCATATTTTTAACTTCAAGCAAAAATTCTTCGTCTAATACCGAAATATCGGGTTTCTTTATTCCTGCTGCATCAAAAACATCTATTACTTTATCGGTTACAAGTGCCTGGTCAATAACTTGTCGTATAGCAGTTTCTATTTCTTCGTCTGTTTTGCCCGAACCTGTGATGTCAAATTTTTGCAATCGTGATTTTACTGCCTGAAAAAATGCCACTTCGTCTTTTACATCCATTGCTTGTTCATTTGGAACAGCTATGGCAAATGCTTTTGAAAGATATGTTACTTCATTAATAAAACGTTTTTTACCGTCTTTCAAACTCAAAATATGTTCTTCGGCTGCCAGAATTATTTTTAATTTATCCTGCGTATCTGCTGTAAAATATTCTTTATATAAAATTTTGCCTTTTCTATTGATATATTTCACTTCCGGTTCTTCTGCCATTGAAACATAATCGTTTGAATATTCTGTTTCCGGCTTTTCCGCGAACATCTGAGAAACGACTTCTAATTTTTCAAGCATCAGATTAACTGCTTGTTCTTGTGCAATGAGCGGATCGCCTTTTCCTTCGCTATCTGAATAAAACGAAAGGGCTTTTTTCAAATCCAATACAATTCCCAAATAATCCACTACCAATCCGCCCGGTTTATCTTTGTAAACTCTGTTTACCCGTGCAATTGCCTGCATCAGGTTATGTCCTTTCATCGGTTTATCAATATAGAGCGTATGCAAACTCGGAACATCAAAGCCAGTTAGCCACATATCCCGCACTATAACGAGTTTTAATTCGTCTTCGGTGTCTTTCATACGGCCGGCAAGAATTCTACGCTCCTGTTTGGTGGTATGATGTTTTGCCAGTAAAGGTCCGTCAGATGATGCTGCAGTCATTACGACTTTTATTACACCTTTCCTTAAATCATTACTATGCCAGCCAGAACGAAGTTTGATGATTTTTTCATACAGTTCAACTGCAATTCTTCGGGACATTGCAACTATCATTACTTTGCCTTCAAAAACTTTTTGACGTTCTTCAAAATGCTGCACTATATCAGCTGACAAATGTTCAATACGGTCTTTACTTCCTATTAAAGCTTCCAACTGCGTCCACTTGGCTTTGGCTTTTTGGGTCTCTGTAAAATCTTCTTTTTCAAGTTCATGGTCCAATTCTTCAACAAGTTTTCTTCCTTGTTCACTTAAATTAATTTTTGCCAAACGGCTTTCATAGTAAATCCGAACAGTTGCACCGTCTTCAACGGCTTGAGCAATGTCATAAATATCCACATAATTGCCAAAAACAGCAGGTGTATTTTTATCATCTTTTTCTACAGGTGTTCCTGTAAAGCCAATAAAAGTAGCATTGGGCAAAGCATCACGCAGATATTTAGCAAAGCCGTATTTTATCTTTCCGGTTTCTTTATCAATAACCGCCTTAAAGCCATATTGCGTTCTATGGGCTTCGTCTGCAATTACAATAATATTTTTTCGTTCAGACAGAGTTTCATATTTTGAACCAGACACAAACCCTGCCCAAGTGTCGGGTTGAAATTTTTGAATAGTTGAAAAAACTACTCCGCCTGAAGCCACTTTTAATAATTTTTTTATATGTTCTCTGTTTTCTGCCTGAACAGGTTCTTGTCTTAACAATTGCTTGGAATTGGCAAAAGTGTCAAACAATTGGTCATCTAAATCGTTACGGTCCGTAATAACCAAAACTGTCGGGTTATTAAGTTTTAAAACGATTTTCCCTGTATAAAAAACCATTGATAATGACTTTCCGCTCCCTTGTGTGTGCCAGACCACACCGCCTTTTCTATTGCCTTGTTCAGACGAAGCTTGTAAAGTATGTTCTACTGCTTTGTTTACTGCGTAATACTGATGATAAGCAGCTATCTTTTTTGCAGTTTGAATGGTTATATGTCCGTTTTTATCTTCCTTTTTTGATTTATCAAAAACCGTAAAATGGCGGATTAAATCCAATAATGTCTCTTTATTAAGCATTCCTCTAATAAGCGTTTCCAACTGACTTATCAAATGTGATGTTTCTTTTTTTCCCTCTGCGCTTTTCCAAGACATAAAACGTGTAATACCTGCTGAAAGCGAACCTGCTTTAGCTTCCAACCCATCGGAAATAATAAGTAAACCATTGTAAACAAATAAATTTGTGATACTTTGTTTATATGTTTGTAATTGATTAAATGCTGATTTTATAGTAGCGTTTTCATCTGCCGGATTTTTTAACTCAATTACTACCAAAGGCAAACCATTTATAAACAGAATAATATCAGGACGTTTATTTTTTTTGTTTTCTACTACCGTAAATTGATTAGCAACAATAAAATTATTATTTTCAAAATTATCAAAATCAATAAGCCAAACCAAATCACCCCTTTGCACACCGTTTTTGCGATAAGTTACTTTTATGCCTTCGGTAAGCATACGATGAAATTGCTCATTGTTGGTGATAAGTTCCGGAGAGTTTAAACGTTGGATTTGTTTTATGGCATCTTCCCGTGCTTCTTTGGGAATAACCGGGTTTATTCTGTTTACGGCATTTTGTAAATGGTCAATCAGCAATACATCTTCATACGATTTTCTTTCGGATTTTTTGCCATCAGGTGCAATATCCGGAGCATAAATGTATTGGTAACCTAATTGTTCCAATAATTCTATTGCAAATTTTTCTATTTTATTTTCGGTTATTCTATTGCTCATCTTTTTTTACCGGTTATTCGTTTAATTTCCCTGTCAAAATCTGATATATAATTTTTATCCTGTATTACTCTATATTTATCATATTCATCTTCTGCTTTAATTTTGGCTTCTAATGCTGAAATCTTTCCTTTATCAAGCAAGATTGGATAATCTGACAATTCTAAAAATTTATCCAAAAACAGCACCCAATCTTTCATATTCATCACAATTCCACGATTTGCCCTGTTTTCTGCAAGGTCTAAATAGGCAGTAACTATTCTTTCAAGTTGTTTAAGATGCTGCTCTTCAAGGTAATTTTTTGCAATAATTATATCAGATTTCAATATTTTACCATCGGGGGAGTTTTTCCATGATTTTAAGCCCATAAATATTTTTGCTGCATCAGCTTCAGTATAAATAATTTCTGCAGCTGTTTTTCCCTGAATTGCCCAATGTAATTTATTTTGTGTTGTTGCAAAAAAATCTCTTGTTATTTTGTCATTTCTGTCGTAATCGGCAGAGAGTGCGTAGATGTCAGTAATTTTTTGATAAAACCTCCTTTCACTCAATCTGATTTCTCGGATTCGCTCCAAC
>Ga0265594_1000367_pt1 | contig 37353 bp, 36 predicted proteins | sample saktaG_11_FD_190147 | JGI IMG/M metagenome (GOLD analysis project Ga0265594, IMG submission 190147) | Saline water microbial communities from Sakinaw Lake, British Columbia, Canada - sak_2011_5_24_80m | ecosystem: Environmental > Aquatic > Non-marine Saline and Alkaline > Saline ... | reverse complement strand
ATCCAGTTACTCTGGTAAACTCGGTTAATCCCTATCGTATAGAGGGACAAAAGACGGCTAGCTTTGAGATTATTGATACTCTAGGTGATGCTCCAGACTATCTTTTTATTCCAGTGGGTAACGCTGGCAATATTACCGCCTACTGGAAAGGTTTTGTCGAGTACTATAATGCAGGCAAGACAATTAAGAAACCCCAGATGATGGGATTTCAGGCTGAGGGTGCAGCTCCCATTGTTCGGGGTTATATTATTGATAAGCCAGAAACGGTGGCTACTGCTATACGAATAGGCAATCCAGCTAGCTGGCAGAAAGCAACTACCGCTCGTGATGAGTCTGGCGGCATTATTGATATGGTTAGCGATAATGAAATTTTAGCAGCTTACCGGCTTCTAGCTACTAAGGGTGGTATCTTTGGCGAGCCAGCCTCAGCCGCTTCACTGGCTGGGCTTATTAAACTTTCTCGTAATGGTATGGATTTTTCAAGTAAGAAAGTAGTATGTGTGATTACTGGCACAGGACTCAAAGATCCCGATACTGCTATGGGAAGTGCTGAGCCCCTTTTGGAATTACCGGCTGATTTAACTGCGGTAGAGCAGGCTTTAGACTGGAGCTAGCAGCACTAAGGTGGAAATGCGAAAATTTAAGGACTGAAAGAAACACTCTGATACCTGGGCTGTGAAACCTATGGTAAAAATACTAAAGGAAGGTCTGATTTGATTGATAAAACTCAAATTATGGTAGCGGTAGACTCAATTATTAAAGCTATTGGAGAAGACCCAAAGAGAGAAGGGCTTGTGGGTACTCCAGAGCGTGTGGCTGAGATGTACGCCGAGCTTTTTGCAGGAATTGATAAAGACCCCCGCAAAGAGCTGAGCATAGGTTTTGAAGTGGGTCATCGGGAGATGATAGTGCTTAAGGACATACCGTTCTACTCTATGTGTGAGCATCATCTTTTGCCATTTTATGGTGTGGCTCATATCGGTTATGTCCCAAATGCCGAAGGGCGTGTCGTTGGTATCAGTAAACTCGCCCGAGTGGTGGAAATCATAGCTCGACGGCCCCAGATTCAGGAGAGAATGACCACTCAGATTGCCGATGCTATTGTTGACGGTCTTAAACCAGAGGGAGTAGCAGTTGTTATTCAAGCAGAGCACCTGTGTATGATTATGCGTGGTATTAAAAAACCGGGTAGCAATGTTATTACCTCTGCTATCAGGGGGCTGTTCCGGCGGAAGGCAGCCAGCCGGGCTGAATTTTTCTCTCTAATACAGGGTGGTCGGCCTAGTTAATCTGAGGATGGGATTGGTCTGGGTTCCTGTACTTCCATTTCCTGCCCGCAGCAGGTCGCAGTACCTTCACCGGCCTTGGTACATAGTATTTCGGTGCCACAAACCTGGCAACGATACCTTTTACCTAATTGATTTGCCATAAATACTCTCCAACTGATTGCCTTATTTCTTTAGTTCCATGGGTTGCCCGCAGCAACTAAGTGTACCCTCCCCAGCTCTAGTGGCAATGAACTCAGAGCCACATTTAGAGCAACGGTACCTCTTACCTACTTGATTTGCCATCTTACACTACCTCTTTTTTACCTTTTACTTCAGCTAGGGGCTCTTATACCTCTTGACAGTAACATATTATAGGCTATGGTTCAGGCTGGTGTCAATAAAATGGCTACTCACCTACAACCTGTAATATAAGCTGCCTTGACCGGGGTCGGTTATCAAAGTCAACCAGTACTATCTGTTGCCAGGTACCCAGAGTTAGCCTTTTAGCACTGAAAGGAACCACCAATGAAGCACCCAGTAGCGAGGCACGGACATGGGAATAGCCATTGCCATCACCCCAGCGGCGGTCGTGGTGGTAAGGAACGTTTTCCGGGACAATGCGCTGCCACATTTCTTGAAGGTCGGTAATTAGGCCAGGCTCAAACTCAATGGTAGTTATTCCAGCAGTTGAGCCAGAGACAAATATGGTAACAGACCCATTATTTACATTTGTCTCGGTAACTTGCTGTTCTACTTGATGGGTGATGTCAATAATATCGCAATGCCCCTTAGTTTGCAAGCTGATTTTCCTGATAATTACCATAGATACCTCCTAAAGACATCGTAATGAAAAGAGCCATAGAAAAAACACGAGATGCAGACTGATATATTTATCTTGCTAACAAACTGTGAGATACAAAAGATAGAGATAGTTAGGTATTCAGTTTTTTGACCAGTAAGGCGATTCTCTTACCAAAGTTCCAGGCGGTGGTAAAGCCTTCCTCGTCATTTACCACGTCACCTCTCTTTCGACCAAAGGCTATATTCCAATATGTTGAACCGGGCATGAAAAACCCCTGAATATGAAACCAGTACATGAGCTGAGCCAGGGTAAAGTTTTGCCCAGCGCGGCGCGCTACTACCAGAGGTCCACCTACTTTTCCGTCAAAAACTCTACCGTTGTTGTAGGCAAGATAGCCGGCCCTGTCCATGAGAGCCTTAATCGTAGCTGTTGCTGAGCCAAAGTATACCGGCGTAGCCAAAATTATGGCTTCCGCCTCCTTCATTTTTGTGTATATCGGGAAGAGGTCATCATCAATGGGGCATCGCTCTTCAGCTTTGCAGACCATGCAGGCGTTACAAGGGCGGATATCCAGACCGGCTAAACTTATTATTTCTGTATGCAATCCCTCCTCTGCTATAGCTCGCAGGGGATGTTCTATTAGTTTTTCCGTGTTGCCGCCTTTTCTCGGACTGCCAACAATACCAATAACTTTCACGTTGCACTCTCCTTTGTAATCAAATATCTCATAACTGTATCATACTGTTCTCTAGTTTGCTCTCCTCTTGCTGGTAGTGGTAAAGAAGCTACCTTAGATATCGACCAGTTTATCCCAGAGGATATCATCTAAATCAAACACTGGCCCGTCTTTACACACTTGCTCTAGCCCGCTTTTCGTCTTGACTGTGCAACCGTAACATACCCCGAGCCCACATCCCATCCTCATCTCAAGTGAAACCTGAACTGGCTTGTCTTCAAGTTTAAGCTCTCGTTTTCTGCGTGCCATGTCACGGTACATTGGCAGAGGTCCACAGGCGAAGACCTGGTCTGCCCAGCCAACAAAATCTGGCAACATGTCGGTTACCCTGCCTTTGAGCCCGATAGAGCCATCCTCGGTAGCTGAGACCAATTTAATTTGTGGAGATATATGGTATCTTTTGTTATCTGCTGTACCATAAAGTAGTGTTACCGAGTGTTTATTCTTTAACGCTTCCTGGGCTAAAAAGTATAACGGGGCAATGCCCATACCCCCCGCTACCAGTAACAAGTTGCGGGAAGCAGGCTGTATAGAAAAGCCATTTCCCAGCGGTCTGAAGATATCTAAATTATCGCCGGCTTTGCGTTGTGCTAACCAGTCAGTACCTTTTCCCATCACAGCGAAGAGAAGTGCAAGTTTACTCCTGTTATCGGCAAGGCTGTGGACACTGATAGGGCGGGGTAGGGGATAATCATCACAGCGCACCATGATAAATTGCCCCGGCTGTGCCGCTGGCTCTATACCAGAGGACTCCAGCCAGATAAGGTGAACCCCCGGCATAACTTCTTCATTTGAAATAATAGAAGTTTTAATTTGTTTCAAGATAGGTTCTCCTTTAGTTTTTAGGTGGTTTAGAAATCTACACCCTCTCTGTTCTGGAAAGCCGAGTCAGAAGAAAAGCCAAACCTATGGCTAAAATAAAAGTTAGTATTAAAGATGCTGCTAATGGAATACATCTGGGCAAAGTTAAAAAACACACACTCAGAACTACAAAAGCCCATAGAAATATCAGACTGAAACATATACTATCGTAATGCGAACGAGATGATTGTTCATATCGAGCGGTACCACGCCAATGTTGCCAAAAATTTTGGTTTTGATAGCCTGGTGGTGAATAGCAGTGAAGTCGGTCTTTATCCTCGTGTCTAATCTTGTTGGTAAAATCGCCATCTTTCCAGTTGGCAACACCATGAACTCTCCAGTTTTTCCACATGCCTAGCTGTCGTTCTATATCTCGCATTCTTTCAAAGTTTATTTGCTGTAAGAAAGCGACTCTTCTTAACCAGCGTCTCAAGAAATAAAGAATAGCAATAACGACGCCACCAACTACTGTTACTATTACACATAGTGCCCAAGCTTGAGGTAGGGCATCGTTCGGTATTACTTCTTGTAAAAGAGCTCGCAAAAGCTTAGTATTTTGTATTAACCCATATAAGAAACCTCCAAGGAGTGCTGAACTAATGCCAATAAAAATAGCTGCCATAGTCCAATAACTTTGTGCAGAATAACTATTATCATTCTGGCATGCTTGATATTCCGTTAATAACGCCTGTTCGGAAGGTTTGCTTTCCAGAAGTTGACTTGCAAGTTTTAGACTTTTTCCAATAATATTCTTAGTATCCTCATCCATCTATTTTAGCATCTCTACCTTAATAGCCTCATCTTTATAGACCAACCTGCCACCAAATATAGTTGACATAACCTTGCCTTTAAGTTTTGAACCAGCCAAAGGGGTATTCTTGCCCTTGCTGGCAAAAGTACTGGTATCTACCACCCACTCTTTATCCGGGTCAAAGATGGTAACATCTGCCGCTGCGCCAATATTCAGCGTCCCCAGTTTACCATATTTATCACCGAGAAGTTTAGCCGGTTCGCAGGTGAGTCTGGAGATAAGGAAGGGAAGAGTTAGTTGACCGTTATGTACCAGGCTTATCAGGCTGCCCAGTGCAGTTTCAAACACGCTGATGCCGAAGGCAGCACGGGTAAAATCGCAATGCTTATCGGCATGGGTGTGGGGGGCATGGTCGGTGGCAATAATATCAATCACGCCATCCTTTAGCCCCTGTATCATAGCCTTAACATCCTGTTTGGTTCTCAGTGGGGGGTTTACCTTGGCGTTGGTATTATAACCGATAGTCAAATCTTCGGTCAGGGTCAGGTGGTGGGGTGTAACCTCAGCGGTAATATTAATGCCTTTTTCCTTGGCATGGCGGATAAGCTCAACGGAACCTCTGGTGCTGGCATGAGCAATGTGCAGATGACCGCCGGTTAGCTCAGCAAGTATTATATCACGGGCGATAATAATCTCTTCGGCAGCGTTCGGTATTCCCTGGAGGCCAAGGGTTTTTGACACTTGACCCTCGTTCACTTGCCCACCTTTAGCAAGTGACACATCCTCACAGTGCTCACTAACAGGTAAACCAAGCTCTCGGCTCTTTTCCAATGCTTGGCGCATCAGGTGTGAAGTTTTAGCCGCATCACCATCATCACTAAAGGCGATTACTCCCGCTGAAGATAATTCAGCCATGGGGACTATTTCTTCACCCTTTCTCCCCCTGGAGATACAACCTATTGGCAAAACGCGAACTACACCTTCAGTAGCAGCAGTAGACTTAACATAATCTATCATACTGGAGTTGTCCAGTGGGGGGTTGGTATTAGGCATACAGCAGACGGTAGTAAAACCGCCCCTGGCAGCAGCTTTAGTACCAGAGGCGATGGTTTCTTTTGCTTCAAATCCAGGCTGTCTAAGATGACAATGGAAATCAATAAAGCCGGGGCAGACTATTAACCCCTTAGCATGAAGAACATCGCAGTCTGGGGGAGGTGGTGTTTTGCTGCCTAGCCGTGAGATTGTACCATCAGCAATAAGAAGATCGGCATTTTCATCAAGCCCCTGGCTCGGATCAATTATACGACCTCCCTGAATAAGCAGGCTTTTCATTAGTTTTGCTCATCCCCCTTCATAGCTTATTCATTGGGATTCATTAACTGAGTGGTCAGGTTTAAATCCATAAGCCTGAGCTTCATCCTCAGAATTGAAAATAATCAAGTTCTCCGGCTTTATTTTTTTAATCAGATAGCTATCAGCGCGATGATATTTCTTCTCGGCCAGTGTACCTTCGTGCCAATCTGAGCTAGCGGCATATTTAGGCTCACAACCATGTTCACAATAGATACATCTGAGAGTCAGAGGTTCGTAATTTACTATCTTAAACTTGGGTTTAAGATAATTGATTTCAGTATCTTGTACCGATACACATTTTGGATTAGAACATCTAACACCAACCCCACGGTCATATAAAGAGTAGTCTGCTTGGGACGATGAATCTTCTTGAGGAACGGCGATATCCTTGACTCCTAATAAGAAAGTGATAAGTGCCATTCTAACTGGCACTCCCCGCGCCGCTTGCTTGAAGTACATGCTCCTTGGGTCAGAGTCAAGTTCGTAGGCTAGTTCGTCAATGCGGGGTAGTGGGTGCATCACCAGGGTATTACTAAAGGCTTTGTCTTTCAGCAATTTCTTATCTACTATCGGGAAACCTGTCCGCCCTTCTTCAGCACTAGTAAATCTTTCTTTTTGAGGTCGGGTAACATACAGAGCGTCGACCCCGTTTTTAAGTTCAATTTGCATGTCAACATTGGGCATCATTGCCAGCTGGTGTGGGCTACCAGGGGTTATATATATGGCGTCTAATGGGAAGATATCTTCATTGGTTTTATGTTTTGGAGTTTCACGCCTTTCCAGTTCACCCCCATACTCTTTGATGAGTTTTTTGATAACATGGTCAGGTACCTCCAGACCCGGGGTAGGGCAAAAAAGGATGTTCGCTCCAAATTTAGCCAGTGCGAAGATTAGGGAATGTATAGTCCGTCCGTACTTCAAGTCTCCCCAAAGCGCTACGTTTAACCCTTTGATAGTCTGTCTTTCCTTCTGAATGGTATAAAGATCGCATAGGGTCTGTGTCGGGTGTTGGTGGCCTCCATCACCACCATTAATTACTGGAATACCAGCGTAATCAGCGACTACCTTTGCAGCTCCCTCCCAAGGGTGTCTCATAACAATTATATCGGCGTAACTCCCGATAACCCTCGCCATATCGGCGATGCTTTCGCCCTTAGCCATTGAAGTCGATTTCATATCGGCGGCAGTTATAACACTACCTCCAAGCCGATGCATTGCTGTCTCAAATGACAGCCGTGTCCTAGTACTGGGCTCAAAAAACAGACTTGCCATAACCTTACCGCGGCAGATACCAAATTGCTCGCCCATTGAGTCTGACATTTCATTAGCCAGAGAAAATAGCGTTTCTATTTCCTGATTCGATAAATCATCCATAGTCACAAGACTTCTATTTGCCAGAGCCATTATAATCCCCCTTTAAAATAATTTGCTTCCCGTAATTGGCTATTAAGTGGCTTAGTGTTAGTTATATTTACGATGGAGACTTCATCTATACCATCGGTTTCCACCAGTTTGACCTGTATCTCTTCGTGCTTTGAGCTTGGTATATTCTTACCGATATAATCAGGCCGTATCGGCATTTCACGATGGCCACGGTCAATCAAGGCTGCCAGTTGAATTGATCGGGGTCGACCCATGTCAATAAGAGTATCCATAGCAGCACGGGCACTGCGTCCGGTATAAAGGACATCGTCAACCAATACTAAAGTCTTATCATTAATATCAGCCGGTATGTCAGTATGATAGACAACAGGATGTAAACTTATTGAGGAAAGGTCATCACGGTGCGGGCTTATGTCTAAGGAACCAACTGGTATTGCTAACCTACTAAGGCTCTCAATATTGATAGCTAGACGTTTAGCTAGCGGAACACCACGGGTATGCACCCCAACCAGTATCAGATGCTGAGTAGCTTTATTTCGTTCTAAAATCTCATGGGCAATACGTAGCAGAACCCGTGCAATATCTGATGAGGACAGGATGACTTTTTCAGGCATAAAAAATACCTCTTGCCTTTGCTGACAAGAGGTTCTAATCACCAAACCCATTCCCAATTCCCCTTACCAGCCTCTCTGGACCAGCTTAAAGGTTCACTTTTCACCTCTCTAACTTACAATTATAGCACATTTGTCCGGCAATTACAATATTTTGTATGTGAGGTCTTCTTTACCAGTATGATATAAGCGGTTATAATAGATTTGACTTTTTCGAAATGAGATACAGCGGAGGTGTAACTTGACAGCGTTATATGTAACTTCTTTAGCTGAAGGTGCAGGTAAAACCACAATTTGTGCTGGCTTGGCTAAGCACCTGCCAAGCAGTGGCAAGAAGGTAGGTTTTTTCAAGCCTATTATCGCTGACATTAGAAGCTCGCTAGAAGCTGTTGACCAAGATGCCTCATTTATAAAGCGTATCCTTGCCCTAGAGGAGCCTGTAGAAAACCTTTGTCCAGTTATTAGTGGCCATAGCACTCTGGCTAATAGAATTAAGGAGGCCTATGCCAAGGTTGCTAAGGGCAAGGACCTGGTTATTGTAGAGGGTGTATGGCGGCAGAGGCCAGGCGGTAAACCGAGTGAGGCCTGTTACGAGATAGCAGAGGCACTAGATGCTAGGGTAATTTTTATAGGGAATTATTCAGCAGAGGCATCAAAGGAAAAGCTGATTAATATCTATAAGGATTTTGGGGAATACGCACTGGGTGTCATCGTAAATAAAGTACCGCTAAATCGGTTGGCTAGCGTGTCTACAGATTCTCAGTTCAGCGAAGCCGGGATAAATATATTAGGGGCACTTCCTGAGGATAGGACTCTGTTTAGTTTGTCGGTGGGAGAAATAGCCGAAAATCTGCAGGGAGAAATATTGAATAGTGTGGAAAAATCAGATGACTTGGTGGAAAACTTTATGCTTGGGGCGACGATTGTTGACTCAGGCCCAGAGTATTTTAGCCGCAAAGTTAATAAAGCAGTAGTGGTTAAAAGTGAGCGGCCGGATATGCAGATGGCGGCTCTAGAGACATCAATAAAGTGTCTTATTATAAATGGCAACACTGCACCGATACCGGCCGTTCAAGAAAGAGCTAAAGATAAGAATGTTCCTATCATTATCACTAAGGGTGATACCATGATTACAGTTAAGACTATTGAGCAAGCTTTAGATAAAGCCAGATTTAACAATGAGAAGAAGCTTAACAAGCTCACTGAAATTATGGGAAACCATTTTAACTTTCAGAAATTATGCCAAGAACTGGAGTTATCCAGCTAGATATAATAATGGGCAGAACCCGTGGGATTATGCCTATCGGGTTCTTAGGAATGTCGACTCCCTTTACTAAGTTATAATACTTTCTTGAATGTGCCTTTAGTAGTCTTGCATAGTTGTACTAGAATGAGCATGAAAGGTACCTCGGTGAGAACACCAACTACTGTTGCCAGAGCTGCCCCTGAACTAAGGCCAAAGAGAGTGGTCGCTACGGCTATAGCCACCTCAAAGTGATTACTGCCGGCAATAATCGCTGCTGGTGCTGCATCTTCATATGATAAGCGCATCATCTTGCCCACAATATAGGTAATACCAAATACCACTAGTATGTTGGCTAATATCCCCAATGATATCATACCGATAATGGCTGGCGATTCGATAATCAAGTAGCCCTGATAAGTAAAAAGCAATACTAATGTTATCAGTAAGGCAATAACTGATACCTTTCCTAATTTAGGAACTAATCTGGATTGAAACCACTCCAGTCCTCTTCGTTTAATTGTCTGTCTTCGTGTTATATAACCAGCTAATAAAGGGGTACAGATGTATATAGCTACCGATAAGGCTATGGTTTCCCAAGGTACCTTTATACCAGAGATACCCAGGAGAAGTACAGCTAACGGAGCGTACAGTACTACCATGGTAAGTGAATTTATAGCAGTCATAACCAGAGTGTGTCCCATATTACCTCGCGCCAGGTAACTCCACATCAAAACCATAGCTGTACACGGTGCTATTCCCAGTAATATCAGTCCGGCACGGTAATCCTGTATTAGCTCTGGGGTTAGAAAGTCGCCGAAAACTACGCTAAGGAAAAACCAGGCAAATAGAGCCATGCTGAACGGTTTTACCACCCAGTTGGCCATTAAGGTAAGGGCTATTGGCTTAGGGTTAAAAACCGCTTTTTTAATCTCTTCAAAACTTATCTGGACCATTATGGGATAAATCATAGCAAATAAGCAGATGGCTATCGGGATAGAAATATTAGCTATCTCAAATTGAGCTAAGATATCAGAAATGTTGGGGAAAAACCTGCCTAAGAGAGTCCCGGCAACAATACACAAAGCAACCCATACTGTTAGATACTTTTCCCAGATGCCGAGTTTTCTTTCATCCATTTAGTCTTATCTCCTTCCGCAGCCAGGGCCTATTTTTTGAGCACTCGCCAATCTTTCCTTGTCCTGGTTAAATACTTCATGATTAATAGGTATATTTCTCAACAGCTTGACCAGGGGAGTTGCATAGCTATTTATTGTCTCATTGTCTACAGAATAATTGATCCATAATCCATCTCTACTTTTTTTTAAGAAACCAGCATTTTGAAGAATGCCAAGATTACGTGATGCCCTTGACTGTGAGATATCTAAGGCTTGCATAATCTCACAGACACAACAATTCCTTGTCAGTAATAAATTCAAGATTCTAAGCCTTGTCCTGTCAGAGAGAGCTTTCATTACTTTAATAAAATCATCCATACTTTGCTCCTAAGTTAACTATATGTAGAAATGTGCATATCCTCATATATTATATAGTCTTCCTTCCTCGTATGTCAACGTTTTCTAGTCTCTCTTTTACATAAGATAACTATTTTCGGTGAAAGCGCTATCAGTGTTATAATTAGCAGCGGTATGAATATTTTGGACGAACTTAACCCCTCGCAGAAAGAAGCTGTAGAGGCAATTAATGGCCCGGTGCTAATTTTGGCTGGCCCGGGTAGTGGCAAGACCAGGGTTATTACCCATCGAGTGGCTTATCTTATCAAAGTCTGCGGGGTCAGCCCTCGCCGTATTCTGGCGGTTACCTTCACCAATAAGGCTGCCAGGGTGATGGAAGAAAGACTTCATAAGTTGGTGGGTGAATCAGCGCGAGATTTAACTCTGGGTACCTTCCATGCGATTTGTGCGCGTATCCTGCGCCAGAGTGGCCGACCAATAGGCATTGACCCCAGATTTGTCATTTATGATGACGAAGACCAGATAAGTCTGATAAAAAGAAGTCTAAAAGAGATCGGCCTCGATCCTAAACAATACGCTCCGCGGGCTATTTCCTCAGCTATTAGTGTTGCTAAGAGTCATTTATTGAACTCCAGCGATTATATTGAACGTAGCCATAGCTATTTTGAAGAGATAGTAGGACGAGTATATGAAAGATATCAGCAGCTATTAACCGGCAGCAGCGCTCTTGATTTTGACGATTTGCTAATGAAAGCAGTACTACTTTTTCAGCAACACCCGGATACTTTATCTCAATACCAGAAGAAATACCAGTACGTTCAGGTGGACGAGTTTCAGGATACCAATCTCACTCAGTATGAATTGGTAAAACAGGTAGCCGGGGAATATCGTAATGTATGTGTCGTTGGCGACCCCGACCAATCAATATACTCCTGGCGGTCTGCCGATGTGCGTAATATCCTCAACTTTGAGAAGGATTATCCTGAGGCTAAAGTAGTGTTATTGGAACAGAATTACCGTTCAACTAAGACGATTCTGGAGACGGCATCCCACATAATTTCTACCAATCAACAGCGTAAACCTAAGAACTTATGGACTGATAATGAGCCGGGTGAGTTAACTGCTGTAGTTGAAACATATAACGAACAGGAAGAAGCCCAGTTTGTAGTTGGTGAGATAGAACGGCTGGTAGAGAAAAATGGATTTAGTCTGGGTGACTGCGCGGTAATGTATCGGACTAATGCCCAGTCACGAGTGCTTGAGGAGACGTTTATTCGCTACGGGATGCGCCACAAACTAGTGGCCGGCACTCGCTTCTATGAGAGGCGAGAGGTTAAAGATATCATTGCTTATCTCAGGCTCATCCAGAATTCACAGGATAGTGTTGGCCTGCTCCGAATTATTAATGTTCCGGGGCGGGGTATCGGGCAAAAAACATTAGACAAGATATCGTCTTGGGCAAAGTCCATGGGAATTTCAGAATATAAGTCACTACAGGTTATGGCAGAACAGGATCAACATCCGTTCAGTCCTCACAGTGCTAAAGCATTGGCCGGTTTTCTAAAGCTGGTTGAGGAATTTATGGCAGCCAGCCAGAGGCTAACCTTGGTTAATCTGTTTGATCTGGTTATTAAGCGTACTGGCTATAAAGAGTATTTATTGGGTGGAGTGGGTGGTGAGGAGCGATGGGACAATATTCTTGAACTACGTACTGTTGCTCAAGATTATAAAGATTTAAGACCCATTGATGGATTAACCGCTTTTTTGGAAGGGGCAACACTGGTTTCTGATGTAGACGGACTTGACGATACGACAGGAGCAGTAACGTTGATTACCCTGCATCAAGCTAAAGGCCTGGAGTTCCCGGTGGTGTTTATTGTCGGTATGGAGGATGGCATTTTGCCTCACTTCAGGTCGTTTGATGACCGGACACAGATGGAAGAGGAGCGCCGCTTGTGTTATGTAGGTGTAACTCGAGCCGAGCAGAGGGTATACCTGGTTCATGCCTTTCGTCGTAGTCTGAGAGGGATGCATACTGTAAATAAGCCATCACGATTCTTAGAAGATATTCCACGACATCTTGTTTCCGGAGGTAGTTGGTGGATGAGAGAAGAGAGCCAGATAGCCGACGCGGTGCATTCTTGGAATAAGATGCCGACTCCCAGCAGTACTGGTTTAGAACTAAAGGCTGGCGAGCATGTCCGCCACGCCACATTTGGTGAGGGAGTGGTGGTAAGCTGCCAACCAGTAAAGGATGATGTTGAGGCAGTAGTTGTTTTTGATGGGATAGGGCTCAAAAAGCTATTACTCAGTTTTGCTAAACTGGAGAAAATAGAATAAGAAATTCTTGACATCTTACACGAAACCGTGTATAATTAATCAAATATGCCGATTAGAATTTTAGATAAAGAGATAGTGTCTCAAATTGCTGCTGGGGAAGTGGTAGAAAGACCGGCCTCGGTGGTGAAAGAACTGGTGGAGAATTCACTGGATGCTTCATCGAGCCAGATTTCTGTTGAGATAAAGGGTGGCGGGGTGAATCTAATCAGGGTAATAGATAATGGGGTGGGGATAAAATCTGAAGAGGTAGAGCTAGCCTTTAACCGCTATGCCACCAGTAAAATAGGCAATCTGGCAGACCTCGAGTCGATTAGCAGCCTTGGTTTTCGTGGAGAAGCCCTACCCAGTATTGCGGTAGTGGCTGAGGTAGATATGGCTACTTCGGCAGTTGGTGAGACGACAGGCACCTACCTGAATTTAAAGGATGGTATGGTGACTAACCGAGGCAGTCAGGGGCGCTCCCAGGGGACAACTATTACCGTGCGCAATTTGTTCCGCAAGGTACCGGCCAGGTTAAAATTTCTGAAGTCGCCGGTTACAGAAAACAGCCATATAGCCAATGTGGTAAGTCAATATGCTCTTGCCTTCCCCGAGGTTAAATTTACATTGCTTATTGATGGTAAAGTGCCCCTACGCACTTCTGGCAGTGGCCGGCTAATAGATAGCGTGACTGAGATTTATGGTCTAGAGGTAGCCAACAATATGCTGGAGATTGGGCAGAGGGATGAAGAGTGGGAAGATAGGGATGCGACCTCATCGGGCATGATAAGTGGCATGGTCGGTTCACCAGCAATAAGCCGTTCAAGTCGAGCTTACCTTAGCTTTTTTATCAATCGCCGCTGGGTATCAAGTCGTCTGCTGGCCTGGGCAGTAGAGGAAGCTTATCATGGGCTTCTCATGCAGGGAAAGCACCCGGTGGCAATTATTAATATTTTGCTACCTCCAGAGCAGATGGATGTTAATATTCACCCGGCCAAGTCCGAGGTGAAATTTCAAAATGAGCGTTTAGTTTTCAGTGCTGTCCAGAAGGCAGTGCGGCAGGCCTTACTTGAGTTAATGCCAGTGCCCAGAATTGAGGCACCAACTGCTACTTATAGAGCACCATCAGAGCAACGGGAGTTATCATGGACTTCAGCCGAAAGCAGCCAACGTACCAGTTTACCAGTCGTGCCTCCCCAAACTTCACAGGTGTCTTTACCAGTGCTGAGAGTATTGGGTCAGCTCTTAAATAGTTATATAATTGCCGAGGGACCCGATGGATTATATCTTATTGACCAGCATGCTGCCCATGAGCGTATTTGTTTTGAAAAGATTAGAGAACAGAGGGCACAGCAGAAGATAGAGGTTCAGGGATTGCTGGAACCAGTAACCTTTGAGGTTAGTCCCCAGCAAGACGAAGTTATGAAGTTACATTATGAGAATTTAGCTGGATTTGGTTTTACTGTTGACCCCTTTGGTGATAGAACCTATCTGGTCCGGGCAGTACCAGCGCTGTTACATGACAAGGACTGGCTGGGGATGGTAAGGGAAGTTCTGGACTCCTCATCTGTAGGCGACTGGGCAGAGAGTATGACTATATCAATGGCTTGCCACAGCGCAGTGAGGGCAGGGCAGATATTAGCTGATGATGAGATGCGGGAGCTTATTCGGCAACTAGAGCAGGTGACTAATCCTCATACCTGTCCTCATGGCCGTCCAACCATAATTTATTTCAGCTCCGGACAATTAAGAAAGGAGTTTGGCCGAAGCTGAAAGACGGAATTGGCAGACGATAGACTATTATAATAAGCGCCTGAGGTTACTAATAACTAATTGACATCCTTTTCGTTATAACATAAAGAGAATATTTATGAGAGGGTGGTAATCTCCTAAGATATATGGCACTATAATGAACGGAGTAACCAAGTAGCTCTTACTTGAAATTTGCCGACATTTCTCTTAGAATGAAAAGAAGGGTACCTACCAAGAATTGCCTGACAGATGCTCATTGTAAATTGAGGAAGTTATAGATGCCGAAAGATGATGATATGAAACTGACCTGCCGTCAGTGTGGTAGAGAGTTTCTATTTACTAAGACTGAGCAGGATTTTTATGAACAGAAGGGCTTTACGCTGCCTGGTCGCTGTCAGGAATGCCGTTCCAACAGGCAAAACCAGGCGCATCAGGTCGTTTGTTCTCATTGTGGGACTGAGCTAGAGAAAGGGGCTGCCATTTACTGTACTGCTTGCCTGGCAAACGCTCATCTTGAGTCTGAGCTAAAGACCAGGCAAAGCCAGCAGGCAGCTAGTGCAGCATATACCAAGCTGCAGACTAGTGAATCTCAGAAAGCGGAGCTCGAAGAGTTGCTGCGTCAGAAGAATCAATTGTTAGCGGAGATGGAGTTGAAGGTTAATACTTTAAACCAGGATTTAGAGAAAGCGCATCAATTTTATGCTGCTCTAGGTTCGCTTCGGCCAGTACTGGATGATATAGAGAAAAAGCTGGGAGCTTTGGAGCATGCCCAGGATAAAACCAACGAGAGAATGCTCCAAATAGTTCAGAGAATGCACGAGATGTATGAGAATACTGGACTACTAGAAGTAATCAAACGCAGCCTGAGACCTCACTCGAGTCAAGACACCCAGCCGACATGAGACTCCCTTTACCATTCCAGATCAAATAAATACCTGGCAGACAAAAAACCACTAACTAAATCTACTCCACAGATGAAAAGACGTCTCTCTGGTAGCGAGGTGATGTACTAGCATCTGCTTGCACTTGGTTCAAGGGGTGAGTTAGTCACTGCTTTTGCCGATAAGACTAAGGCAATTTCTTAACAGCTTCGGCAAACTCTTCCTTGGTGAATACCTTAAACGTTGCCATCCTTATGTTCCCAAGGGAGTTTAACTCCACCCCTTAATACCATCTCACTTCAAACTTCCCTATTACCTTGTCATTTTTCTCACAAAGGTTACCAAGAATAGTGCTATGCTGAAAACCCCGATAAATGACTCAAAGGCACCGATTCCTCGTATCCAGTCATTATTGATTTCTAGCCAACTCCCATAACCTAGAGCGGTAAAAGACACCGCGCTAAAATAAAGAGAATTCCAAAAAGCTGACCATGCCCATATGGAACCAATGATAAAATAAATTAGTGCTAAACCTACCATAACTGATGCTGCCCACACGATAACTCTTAGAGGTTTTTCACCATAGCCACATAGCAGTTTGAGCACCCAACTCCAAAGCTTTAGGTGCGGCTTCTTCTTCCAGCTTTGAGTATTTCTCTTTGCCTCCATCTCCCGATAAAAAAATTCACCTGCAACGTCATATATGCCAGCATTGGTATACCACTGCTTTAAGCGCCGATACGTATCCTCTGCGGTTTCAAACTCACCAGTTAACTCACATGCGAGAATATAGTCTCCCCAGTCTACAGATGTAAAATTGGTATCACGAGAGAACTTAGTATCCGCCAAATAAGCTCCCTCAAACTTGGCACTATACAAATTAGCCCCCTCTAGATTGGTATATTCTAGATCGGCCCCTTCAAGATTAGCGCCAATTAAATCAGCTCCATTGAGATGGGAACCTGTTAGAATTGCTCCCTCAAGACGGGCTTCCGTTAAATCAGCTCCTTCGAGGTGGGCACCACCTAGGTTGGCTTCTTTAAGGTTAGCACGTTCTAGAGTGACCCCCTCTAAATGAATGTCTCTTATACTTGATAACAAACCCTCTCCTTTATACAGTTCAACGTCGGGCGGTAGATTGTCAAGGCCAAACAAAGGGGAGCGACTGAAAACTGCTCTTTCTAAAATAATCCCTTTGAGATTAAGCCCACGCAAGTCAATACCTGCTTCAAACGCCTTCCCCGAGAGGTCAAGCCCGCTAGCTGTACCACCATGCTCTTTTATCGCTTTCTCTACATCTTCACGCGTATAGGGATTCTCTTTTGTTCCGTCTCCCATTCTAAAACCTCTCCACCTCTGCCATCAGCGCTGTCAGGAAATCCCTTTCTTCCACCACCCCAATCTTTTCACCTTTCCTGAATAAGATGCCTTTGCCTTTGCCGCAGGCGATGCCGATATCGGCGTCTTTGGCTTCGCCCGGCCCGTTGACCACACAGCCCATCACGGCTACTTTTATGGGCTTGTTAATCTTGAGTAGCTCCTGCTCTACTTGCTCGGCTAGCTTTACCAGGTCAACCTCGGTTCGCCCGCAGGAGGGGCAGCTCACCAGTATTGGGCCACGCTGGCGCAGATTAAGGCTTTTTAGAATCTCATAACTGGCAATCACCTCTTCCCTGGGGTGGGCGGATAGTGACACCCGGATAGTATCGCCAATGCCCAGGTAGAGCAGTGTACCGATGCCTGCGGCACTGCGGATAATACCGGTTCTGGGTAAGCCGGCTTCGGTGATGCCAATGTGCAGGGGATAAGGAACTTTCTGCGCAATATCGAGGTAGGCCTCAATTGTGGTAGGCACATCAAAGGCTTTGAGCGAAACTTTTATCAGGTCAAACCCCAGGTTCTCCAGCAGGCGTATTTGCCCTAGCGCTGCTGCTACCATCTGTTGGGCAGTGGTTAAATCGGGGTTTGCTGATTTGGGCAGGCTGCCGGCATTCACCCCGATACGGATGGGAACATTCCTTTCTTTAGCCGCGCGGGCTACTGCTAAAATCTTCTCCGGTTCGCCGATATTGCCCGGGTTTAGCCGTAATCCGTCAGCACCAGCCTCCAGTGCCATTAAAGCCAGCCGGTAATCAAAGTGAATATCGGCGATTAGCGGTAGGGAAATACTCTTCTTGATAGCCCGTATTGCTTGCGCAGCTTCGGCATCGGGTACAGCCACTCGTATTATCTCGCAGCCGCAATCCTCAAGTCCCTTAATCTGGTTAACAGTTGACATAACATCACGGGTGTCAGTCTTGGTCATAGATTGCACTACGATAGGGGCGTTGCCACCCACGGTTATATTACTAATCCTGATTTGTTTGCTAGTTCGTCGTGGGTTCATTAGCTTACCTCATTGATTATAAGACAGCTAGTTTCATGGTACAAAACTACCACCGCTTACAATACGGATAATGTCCTGGTAGGTGACAGCTAGCATAGCCGCTATTAGCAAGGCGAATCCAATGCCATGTATTAAACCTTCTATTTTGGGAGAGATGCGCTTACCCCGGCGAATCCACTCCAGTAACACAAAGATAATTCTACCACCATCCAGGGCGGGGAGGGGAAAGATATTAATTATAGCCAAGTTGATACTGAGAAAAGCAGCAAATTCCAGTAACGGGCTAATCCCGGCCCGGGCTACTTCCCCGGTCATTTGGGCGATGGCCACTGGTCCTCCCACCTGAAAGGTAGCTGTCCCGATAAATAGACTAAGTATTCCGTTCTTGAATAGCACGAAGGTCTCTATGCATTTCTTCACTCCCAGAGGGATTGCTCTCCAGAATGGCTCTCTTTGGCTAACAATGGTTGGGTTTGCCGTCTTAACCAAAATGCCAATCGCTCCTTGACCCTCGGGAGGTCTCCATCTGGGTGTTAGCTGAACTTCCTCAGTAACTGAATCACTGTGACTTATGACCATAGTGCTTTCTTTGCCCAGGTTGAGTTGGATTTCGCGGCTGAGGTCTAGTGTACTGTTTAACTGCTTTCCATTTATGCTGATGATGGTATCTTCAGGTTGTAGACCAGCTATAGCGGCTGGCGAATTGGGGAGCACCTCTTCTACTGTTACTTGTCCGATTAATACATTGTAAGGAACCATAAATGCAATTGAGAATAAAAGAAGCGGCAGTAAAAAATTCATTAGTGAACCGGCACTCAATACCAGTATCCTGATCCAAATACTCTTACTGGCCAGGCTTCTTGTTTCGCTGGGATCCACTTCACCAGCCATTTTGGTAAAACCGCCCAGTGGAATAGCGTTTAGAGAATACCTGGTCTCACCTTTTTTAAATGATAGTAATCTTGGAGGAAAACCAACTCCAAATTCCTCTACCTTGACCCCGAAAGCTTTGGCAGTAGAAAAATGACCCAGTTCGTGGGCAATGATAAGGACTACCAAAACAGCGAGGAAGGCTAATATGGTTATCAGCATGTACTAACCTCCAGTAAGTTCCTGCACTTTTTGTTTGGCCCAGGTATCAACCGTCATAATATCCTCAAGGGTAGGGTTGGTTATACTCTGGTGTAATTCTAATATGCGCTCTACCAGATGAGCAATATCGGTAAACTTGATTCGCTGAGACAGGAAGAAGTCAACAGCTATCTCATCGGCGGCACAAAGTGCTGTCGGGTAGGTGCCTCCTTTTCTGCCGGCTTCAATAGCTAACTTTAGACAGGGGAAGGTGTCAAAATCGGGTTGTTCGAAGGTGAGCTTATTAATGGTATCCCAGTTAAGTTGGGGGAGGTGGGGATTGGGCAAGCGTTCTGGGTAGGACAGGGCATATTGGATCGGTAAGCGCATGTCGGGATAGCTCAACAAGGCTTTAACTGAGCCATCTATAAATTCTACCATCGAGTGAATGATACTCTGGGGGTGAATCAGAACGCTGATATTATCAAAGGTTGTGTTAAATAGCCAGTGGGCTTCAATTACTTCAAGCCCTTTATTCATCAGCGTAGCCGAATCAATGGTCACTTTTTTACCCATCTGCCACGACGGATGCTTCAGCGCTTGCTCGGTGGTTATTTCTTTTAATTGATCGGCTGAGTAGCCGAGGAAAGGGCCACCTGAAGCCGTTAGAATAAGATTAGCTGTTTCCTGATTTTCACCGCGGAGGCATTGCCATATAGCGCTGTGCTCACTATCAATAGGTAGAATCCGGGCTTTATTTAGCTTTGCTTCTTGGATGATAAGCTCTCCGGCCATAACCAGCGATTCCTTGTTAGCCAGGGCAACTGTCTTACCAGCTTTTACCGCGGCTAAGGTTGGTCTTAGTCCTGATGTTCCCGAGGTGGCGATGACAACGGTGTCTACTTGCGGATGGCTTACAATCTCCTCTAATGATAGTAGTTCGTAATCGTCTTTAGCCAGTTGGGTCTGCGCCTTTTCCTCTTGGTAATAGACAAAACTTGGTTTAAACTCATCGATTTGTTTTGACAACAAAGCCACGTTTTTACCAGCAGCTAGTCCTACTATACGAAAATGGTGAGGTAGTGCACGCACTACCTCAAGTGTTTGTTGGCCGATAGAGCCGGTTGAGCCCAGGACAGCTAATCGTTTAATCGTATTGCCCATATCAGCTATTATCATACATTGAATTGAAAGCATTGGCAAAGATGCTTACACTGTTGGGGAGGTTGGTAGTGGGGTGGTTGACATAAAGATTACCGAACGAGCTAACTTTCCTGTTTTTCTGCCTCGCTACCTATAATTCTTCTTTGCCCCAGTTTTGCATCATTGCCTTTATTTTTTGAGCAAGTTTTGGATCGGCCCGCAGGCGGTCAATGAGGATAGGGCAACCTTCCAGCAATGAGTTCTGGGCCGCGGCTGCCATGCTTGACATGAGATTCTGCATACCCAGGTCTGCTTGCTGTGACATATTCATTCCCGGTGCCGATGACTCTAGCTGTCTGCGAATATCCTCGGTAGTGAATCTCATCGGTGTGATACATGATTTATACCACGGGCATTCTTTACATTGGGCTATACCATAAGCTTCATTTAAAATATCACCCAATTTTAACCTCCTCTCATCCCATTATCTACCAGCAAGGATAAGCTGGCTAAGGAATAATTTTAGCTAGACTCTTTTTTATCTCCAGTATGTTTGCGAAAGCCCCTACTTTTATCTGTTGAATCACACCGTCCGGGTCAATGAAAAAGGTAGTAGGAATAGCCCTGATATTATACTTTAGGGCTACATTCTGCTCGGTGTCAAGGAGGACCGGAAAAGAAAAATTGTTACTGGTAATGAAATCTTCCACGGTAGAAGGAGCTTCGCCAATGTTGACAGCCAGTATTACCAGATTTTCTGATTCCTCCACAAACACTCCTTCTATAAAAGGCATTTCAGAGCGGCAGGGAGGGCAGCGGACTGCCCAAAAGTTGAGCAATACCGGCTTACCTTGAAAATCGCTTAGAGATGCGGGCTGTCCGTCCAGATTGGGGAGTTGAAAATCAGGTGCTTGCTTACCTACTTGGGGAGCTGGGGAAGAACAGCCGACCGTTAGCAATATTAAGGTTACGAGCGCTACAGTTGTGAGTAATATCCGATTCATCTTTATCTCCTAAGTAAATTTTACGGCGTGATAGCGTAAATCCAGTTCAGGTTATTGGTCAAAATAAGCACACCTATAATGATAAGTAGCAGGCTACTAATAATGTAGATTAAGTTAGAATAACGATAGATACGCCTTAATACTGGAGAGACAGAATCGAAGGCGATTCCTATTACCAGAAAGGGTAGACTTAGTCCTAAGGAATAGATAGCCAGCAGGTAAGCCCCATGCCAGGCGGTTTCCGAACCCAGGGCAAGGGTGAGGATACCCCCCAGTATGGGGCTAACGCAGGGTGTCCATACTAGTGAGAACGTTGCGCCGATAAAGAGGGAGCGTAAGTAACCAGTGGTGTTGCCTAGGGATGGAGTTAGACGCTTTTCAAAGTTTAACCAAGGTAGCTTCAGAGCTACCAGCATGAATAACCCGAAGGCTATTAGCAGACTACCAGCTATTTTATTGAGCAGGGCTGAACTGGGATTGATGGCAAAGCTGGTTAGTCCTGCGATCGCCCCCAGGGTAATAAAGATTATAGAAAACCCAACGACAAAGCTCAGTGAGTGAAAGAAGATGGAGAGGCGGGGTCTACTGGTTTTAGATTCAAGTATTTCAGACCCACATACACTGGCAAGATAGACTGGCACCAAAGGCAACACGCAGGGTGACAGAAAAGATAGCAACCCGGCAGTGAAAGCAGCTACAATTGGGATGCTTGGCATCACTCATCCTTGTCGTTTAACCAATAATAACTAACTTGGTCTAGAATAGCAAGTTTACCGGTCCGGCACCTCTATTAGCTTAAGGTCAAGAAATATTCTATAATATACTGAGTATCAGATAGTAAGTGTTTGAAGCATTTAGCAAGAGGAAAATATGAGGCCTTTAAGCTACACCCAGATTTCTCTGTATCAGTCATGTCCCCTATGCTATAAGCTGCAATATATTGACGGCTTAAAACCAAAGGACAGATGGTATTTTAGCTTCGGCAAGACGATGCATATGTGCGCTGAGCATTTTTTCAAAGTTAGAGTACCACCGCCGCCATCGCTAGAAGAGTTATTGCAATTTTATGAGCAGAACTGGTTGTCTGAAGGCTATGAGTCAACTGAAGAGGAAGCAAGGTATAAGTCTTATGGTCAGGAGATACTGGCTAAGTTCTGGCAGATTCACCAGGCTGATTTCAGGATGCCAGTAGCGGTTGAGCGATTATTCAACATTAGCATTGAGGGAGTGCGGTTGATCGGTTTTATTGACCGTGTGGATAAGCTAGATAATGGTGGGCTATCTATAGTTGACTACAAGACAAATAAAGAACTGTTTACTACTGAAGATATGGAGAAAGACCTCCAGTTGACCCTATACCAGTTGGCTGCAGAGCAAACCTGGCAACTACCTGTAGAGAGGCTTACCCTGTATCATTTTAGGACTAACACTCCCTGTAGCTGTGGACCAAGGGATAAGGTCCAACTTAATGAAACCAAGCGTTTGGTATTGGAGGTAGCCGAAGGTATTGCTCAGCAAAAGTTCCCTGCTATTGAGAATCAGTATTGTCCCTGTGATTTTCCTGAGTATTGCCCATATTATAGGCAACAATATATGATACCAGAGTTGGCCCAGCCAGCTATCTTGGATGGAGGAACAGTAACTGAAACGGTTGAGCACTACGCCTCGTTACAGAACCAGATAAAAGAACTGCAATCACAGTTTGAAGGGATAAGGCAGCAGCTTATTGATTTTTGTCAGACTGAGGGGTTAAATCGGGTTTACGGTAGTGCACATGCTATTACTTATAAACTGGTGGAGAAAACTGGTTTTAACGAGGATGATGTTAGATCTCTGCTTGAGCACGAGGGACTATGGCACGAGGTATTAAGCCTTGACCAATCCCGACTTCGGCAGCTTATAGCTGATGAGATGGTAACCAAGGATGTTAGAGAGAAGCTGGAAACTTTAAGACAGGTTATTTCCGCTTACCCTCAACTTTGGGTTAAAAAAGTTACGGAAGAAGAGTAACTTATCTGATTGCTGGGTAGTAAACATTTGTTAGAATTAACTCGACTTGGAGGAATAGATTGTCTAGACTACTTCTGGTAAGACATGGTGAGACTGAACTAAAGAGCTCTGAGAGACTCTGGGGGCATACTGATGCCAAATTGGGTGCACTTGGGTTGAAACAGGCTGAGAGATTACGCGACCGTCTGGCGGCAGAGAAAATTGATGCTATCTATTCCAGCAACATGCAGCGGGCTCTGGTAACTGCTGAGACTATCGCTTCCAGGCATCAGCTAGCGGTGATAACTTGTGCCGAGCTGCATGAGGTTAACTTTGGTAAGATTGAAGGGTTAACCATTAGTGAAGCTAACCAGCGCTATCCTGAATTGGCTAAGTTGCGTATGCAAAGGAATCTTAATCTGAAATACCCTGGTGGCGATAGTCTTATTGAATTTAGTAAGCGAACTAGTAAATTTTTAGATAGACTGGAACAACATACTGACGATGAAACAATACTCATTGTAGCTCACTACGGAGTTCTGCGTATCCTTATTTGCCGGCTACTAGATATAGACCTGCGGTATTTGTGGCAGTTTCATCTTGATTTGGCGTCTTTGAGTAGAATAGAGACCAATCAGCAGAGGAAAATTCTCAAATCGTTAAACGATGTCTCGCATTTAGTATAAACATGAGGATGAAGAAACGCTGCGTGGGCTGAGCTGGGGTAGTATCTGTCTATTCTTTTTAAGTAGCAGCTATCTCGAGCTACTTGCTTTGCCATATTCCTTGAGTTTTTAGAATCTTGGCTGGTCAAATTGCGCATGTAGCTGCTTATTGCTATAATCTCTGGTAAGTGGGGCTGTAGCTTAGCTGGGAGAGCGCCTCCCTTGCACGGAGGAGGTCGGGGGTTCGAGTCCCCCCAGCTCCACCAAGGGTCACTTTTGCAAAACCGGCCTGCTCCCTCTCTTTATTTATCTCGGCAAGATTTAATCGGCAGAATATTTTCCTTGACTTCAAATCCTCTGACGGTAGGATCTTTATTCCAAGTTTAGCAACCAGATCGGCTCTCTCGTCGAATGTAGACTCTTCCAGATTTCGGTCACGGATTTCCTTAAGCTCCTGACACAATAGCTCAGCCTCGAAAATGCTCAGACCCCTGTTAGACATCTGCTCACGAAGCCTGCTAATCTCAGATTCCGCACTGGCAATGGCTTCACAGTGTTCAGTAAGCTTGGTCTGGACTTCTTCAGGCGTGTAAAACCCCTTCTCCTACCCCTCCTGCACCTTGCTGATTCTTTGTTTTGCCTGGTTTATCTTAAGTTGCTCCAGCCTGACGAGCTTGTCCAGGTCTGTACAATGAGATAATTCCGTCTTCAGTTGTTGCTCTAACCAGATGCCGCTGCTCAGCATAGCGCAGATTTCCTCCCATAATTCATCATCCCAAGTTCCGGGAACAAAATGACTGTAGGTACAGGGATCTTTTATCCACTTACAGTAATGCGCCCGGCAGTAATAATACACCTGGTCGCTGCCTTTCTTCCGCAGCATGACAGACATCGGCTTACTGCATCTCGGACAGAGCATCCGGTTACGGAACAATGCCTGTATACGTTTACCCTGCTTGCCCCGGCCTTGTCCTCTCTCCCGGAGATTATTATTGGCCCTCAGCCACTGTTCTTCGGTGATAAGGCCTGGAATATCAAAAATCACCTTCTCACTGTCAGGTTTTGGGCGCACCAGAGTTCTCTTTATACCCAGTGTCAAATCGCCCAGGGGTTTCTCAGGATTGGGGACACGGCCATTGGCATTATATTCAGCCTTTCCCGTGTAACACCGGCGACCGGCTATCTTGATTACAGTTTTCGGAGACCAGGTTGTCCGGTAGGGTGGCCGAACCCCGAGTTCATTCAGCTTATTAGCAACCCAGTAGGCAGTGCGGCCTTCATCTCCAAGCCAGACAAAAACCTGTATCGCTACCTAGGCCGGGCTACCGTAAACCGGCTCTCCATCTGGTCCCAATTCGTCTATCTCCCACCAGGCACACAGCACTCTAGCTCTCCCCGTTCGAGCTTCAATAATCTTCTCGGTGCGGTAGCTATATCCGTAGGCTGCTCGGTGTGCCGGCGCCTTGCCTGCCAGAACATGGGCAATATTTTCGGCCAGGGCGTTATCGCGGTTACACTTGACCCTCAGGGCATTTGCCTGGGCCTGGATTAGCCTTGTTGTCTGGCTGGCCCAGTCATTGCCCCCAGGAGCATCACCGTATACCACGCGGACACCGTAGTAGGCGCACTCTCGCTCGAAGGCTAATTGGTGTAGAGGTTCAGCAGAAAGGCGCCCTTGAAAAGGTATGACAATGCCGGTAATACGTCTGCCCGCTATCAACTCTTTGCGGAGCCAAATCATACCGGGACGATTTAAGTCTTCACTAGACTCAGCATCATAGATAACGTATTCCCTTGGTACAATGCCGCCGCTCTGTTTGGCCAATCTAGCACTTGTAAGCAGGTACTTTCCCAGGCGGTCATTTTCAGCCTGTTCCCTGGTGGACTGCCGGTTATAGGCTACCCACCAATGTCTCTGACCTAGGTCACACTCCGGGATACCGAAGCCTTCTTCGTAGCCGGCTGTTTTCGATGCCTCTATCACGTAGTGGTTAAATCGCTCCCTGCTTATGACTTCTGCTGTTTGTACCATTTTTTACCTCCTGAATAACCAGTTCTGTATACTGTTGCTATTTTCCCGCCCGAGTGTTGATTTCAGGGATTCCCAAGTAGAAACTGCTTCACTAGTTTCCTGTTGCCCTTGTTTTATCGAACGCGACCATAAAGAACGCAGCTTGAAAGCCACCTCCACCACCTGTGCCAAGCACGCATCACTGTCATCATCAAAGTACCTTACGGCAAGGTCACGTGTCTTGGCAATCAGGTCATTATCCATTGCGATTTCAAGCTCTATCATTTCCACTGCAGTATCTCCATAGTCGCTTCAGGCTATCTCTAATCAGCCGCTTAATAGCTATCATGCCGCCCCCCAGGCCAATAAAGCTCGGCCTCTGCCATAATCTGCTTCATGAATTCATCTGTGATTTTGAGTTTCAACCTTGCCAAGAAGCCGTTGAACTACATTTCGGAGCACTTTATCCAGTTTAGAAAGGGAAAACTATTTCCCTCTCTATCGGCAAATTAGGAAACATTTCTTGAACAATGAGGCAAGGGGCACGTGCTGCGTATTAGCAAGAGCAGGCGGATGAAGAACGTTCTATGACGGCAAAACAATCCTCGGTTTAGTTCAATAACCAATCGTTTGCGTAAGTTGCTGCCACGTGCGCGTCGTTCGGTTAGCTGTTCAGTTTCGCCACGGCTGGCAGCGCTATCATAAACTAGAGCTTGCCTAAGCCAGTGACGTGAGTGTAAACTTGGGGCATGATTCACATAACCCGCACCGATTCCGTCACACATTTGCTAAAACATTCCTGATGAACGGCGGCGATATTTTCTCGTTACAGAAGATACTGGGTCACAGCAGCCTGGATACTTGCGACCGGGAATACCCCGTAACCTTCTCTATATACCGGCGTATCACTCCTTTCTCCCCTCTCTTGAGACGATGATACTTGAACCTTATTAGCACTTCCTCTATCCAGTAGTATTTCTCTTGAGCCGTTAGACCCCTGAACTCTACCGCCTCACTCCCCTCCAAATATCCTCTCACCCGCTCTACTGTCTGTAATTGTCTGTCGTTCATGATTAGCAACATGTCCCAACCATAAACGAGTTGCCTGTATCTCTCAGACTCATCTTGCGTTAGAAATCAATACCCCCTTCAGGCTCATCTTGTATTGGAAGAGACTGTGTGTTGATTGGGCAGTAACATAAAGAGTATAATCAGCTAAAGTAGCACAGCGTTTTGGGATACCACTCATATGCACCAGAACCAATTATTCTGCTAACGCTAACTTGTAGTGCAGACCAATTACTGGTGCATATTAGGTGTGTTGGCATTATATTTAGCTACACAGCGAGTTTAACAGGCACGGGAGGTACTAAGTGGATTCAGCTCTGAACATCATTGGCTATGCTTCATTACCTTTGCTACTATTCGCTATCACTTATATGGTTAAAAGCATACGCAAAAACCATTTGCTGACTTACCGCAACATGATTATTCCTATATTGACGAGCGTTCTCTTCCTTATGGTATATAGCTATCTGCTTGAGGTTAATACGATTTTCGCCATCTCTTTACCCACGCTGGTTTTAGGTATAGTAGTGGGGGTTTTCTGGGGTGGTAGAGTTGAACTGAGTGTGCAAAAGAAACAAGGAGTATACGGGAAGAGGTCCTTGTGGTATCTGGGCATCTGGGGTATTTCCATTGGAATTACCGAACTGCTAGCGCTTGTGGTATCTCCAGAACTGATTTCCTATGGAGTATCTACGATCTATTTCGCGACAGGGTTAATTGTTGGCCTTAACGGGTACCTGTTGTTTAGAACCAGGTCAATGATTTCAAGAAGTGTGCCGAAGAAAAAATAAGCTGTGTAAGGTGGTAACCACTCGATACGGCTAACAAGACGGAACGCTATTATCTTGTTGTCCTTGGCGTATTCAATACCCCCCTTGGTGCTTAAGCGGTCACCGGTTAAAACCTAGTACCCACCATCCCCCTATAAGGCAGATACAATTTGGGCATTCCCAACAGTTGTCTTTCTCCCACCTACGGGCATCTGCCTCTTGGACATAAACTTTCATCGACCTTACGGTCAGGGATTTAAGTAAGGAAGCTTAAAAATCGATACCCCCTCCATGCTCATCTTGTATTGGGAGAGATTGAGTATTGACAACACGGATACCATCAGTATATCATATGCAACAAAGTAATGAAGGCTAGGACGCTTGCTAGACGTAGAGCCTAAACCAACTAAGGGTAGGGGAGAGAAAGCTGATAGAAACAATGGAGAAAGCCAAGGGGGTTGAGCTTAAAGGTTTGATATTTGATATACAAAAATTCAGTGTGCATGACGGCCCTGGAATTAGGACTTTAATTTTTTTAAAGGGGTGTGGCTTAAGATGCCTATGGTGCTCAAACCCGGAAAGCCAGCTTAAAAGACCGGAACTAATGCTTTATCCAGAAAAATGCATTGGCTGTCATAAGTGTATGGAAGTATGCCCCACGGGAGCCGTATTTAGCAGAAATGGAAAGATTTATTTTAGCAAGGAACTGTGCAAGGCCTGTGGCAAATGTGCTGAGGTCTGCCCAGCAGAGGCAAGAAGGCTGGTAGGTAATTATCTCACCGTAGATGAAGTATTAAAAGAAATTGATAAGGATAGGATGTTTTACAGAACCTCGGGTGGCGGCGTAACTTTTGGTGGTGGTGAGCCGCTACTTTACCCCGATTTTGTCGTTGAGCTATCCAAGGCCTGCCGGGAAAAGTACATCAATACCTCGGTAGAAACCTGCGGTTATGTACCCTGGGAACATATAGAAAAAGCTGCCCCATACCTAGATTTAATAATGTTCGACCTGAAACACATGGATAGTAAAGCTCATAAGAAACTCTGTGGGCGCTCTAACAGATTGATACTTAGCAATCTGAAGAAGTTGAGCAAATTGCACTCCAGCGAGATTATTGTACGCATGCCTGTTATACCCACTGTAAACGATTCGGGAGAGAACCTCAAAAAAACCGCGGAGTTCGTTGCTTCCCTGGGTAATGCTGTCTCTCGTATAGAGATAATGCCTTACCACACATTTGGTGTAAAAAAATATGAAAGATTGGGAAGAACATACCAACTTAAAGAGAAGGAGGTACCCTCTGATGAGCACATGAAATCTGTAAAGGGAATTTTGGAGGCACATAAAGTACCCGTCAAGATCGTTTAGCGTATTTTTACATCTATAATAAATCAATAAATTTAGAAAAGGAGGTATCGAAGAGCATGGCTTCTACTGAAGAGCAAATTCGAACCGAAGTTTTCCGAAGTAAGTTACCAGCCCTTCCTAAAGAAAGGGTCTTTAATCTCACGGACCATACCTTTACCACCACCGCATGGAGTATAGCCACATGGCTATTTGTAATGGGGGCATGGCAGGGATTTGCAGCCCCTCTTCATCTGGCCATCATTGCCACCCTCTTTGGCTGCACCGTGCCACTATTGTTTCAGAGTTTGCTGGGCAGGTTCTTCGCTAGGTGGGGGGTAGACGTTGCTTTTGGAGCTAGGGCTACCTATGGTCCCTTAGGCACCAAAATTGTAGTCCTACTGTTCGGGGTCTTACCTGCCTGGTGCTGGATATCCATTCCAGCCGTAATGTTTGGCAGAGCAGTAAACAAGATAACGATCGGGATGGGATCGACGGGTCTTATTACTAACGAGTTCATGTGGAGCTTTCTCTGTATGGCCTTGGGGCTCTATATAACCTACAAAGGACCTGACTGGATGAAATGGTCATTCCGCTTCGCTACCCCCATTATGCTTATTCTAATAGTGGCGATTACAGTCCGTATGTTAAGTGAATGGGGCCTAAGCAATATCCTGGCAATCAGACCTGAGGGCTTGAACCCAGACCCATATGTGAGTTTTATAATCGCTGTCGAGATGGCTCTCGGGCTTGGGGTTTCTTGGCTCTTCCAGTTTGGCTGCTACGGAAGAATCTGCAAGTCTGAAAGTGCCGCCTACTACGGAACCTTCATCGGCTGGGGCATACTGTGGGCTATCCTCTCCATCCCGGCTATGTTTGTAGCCTTGGTAGCAGGAGCAGAGGATATAGTAGAAGGCGTCTCCATTATCGGAGGCACCTGGGTTATGGTTTATCTGTTCTTACTTGTAATAGCTAATCCCTCATCCCTCGCCACCAACGGTTACCTGATATCTCTTACCTTACGCAACTTCTTCCCCAAGCTTCCCTGGTGGCTAGTGGTATGCTCAAGCTTTATCGTCCTACTTCTAGTGGGATTTCCCGTGGCATACGACTCATTTGCCAGCTTCATTGTGTTACTGGCTGCAGCAACCATGTCCTTTGCTGGCGTGTGGGTAACTGATCTACTCCTCAGGGGTTCCAATGTTAGCCTGAAAGACCTGTACGATGAAAGCTCGAAAGGTGGCTACTGGTACTGGGGTGGTATCAACTGGTTTGCAATTATTTCTGCTGCCATAGGGACAGCCATCGCCTTCATAATCTGGAACCCGGTAACCCAGGATATCCACCTTATGGGCGTATTCAGAGTTGTCGGCGCCTCAATTCCGGCAGGAGTATCTGCTGCCATGGCTTACCTTATTTTTTCCAGGCTAATTCTGATACCCAGAAAGATTGGTTACCCAGAGATACCATGGAAAAAGTAAAAGTTGGTGGCAGGATACTCTCATCAAAAATACACCAGAAGGAGGTTCTAAATGGATAGTAGCAACGAGGGACGACTGGATAGGGATGCTTTCCAGGCGGAACTAGAGAGAAGATTGGATATGTACTACGATATAAGGCCAGGGCAGGAGGATGGTGAAATACCACCGATGAAATTAAAGCACTTCCTACCAGCTATCATAATATCCATAGTTCTCACCGTTTACTTGATTGCCGCCATGATAGGCTTCGGCGCCTTTTATCCCGGCTAGAACATATTAGAAGTGAGAGAAAAAGCTGCCTCTCGAAGAGGTAGCTTTTTCTCTTCTATCAAATCCAGAATATGTTGCTGGGAGTTTGCTTGTTTGTTCCATTAGATGTATCATACTTTTAGAAGGGACGAAACAAGATTACAGTAGAGTATGTTTTTTAACTACTATCTTTGTGCTGGTAAGGAGAAGAGGAAATGGTAACCAAGACTGAAGAAAAACAGTTTAGTGGGTTACAAAACCTGATAAAATGGAAAGACAAGACCTGTGCCCGTATAGAAGACCTTAACGTGCAAGAACTACCGGTATCTCTGAGGTCAGTTGACGTAAGGTTCGTGGAGAAAAGAGGCTGCACACCAAGGATTGAAAGGCTCAGGGAGCAGTATTTCAAGAACAGGCCTACAGTATGCGTTCACAGAGCAAGGATCTATACCAAGGTTTTCAAAGAAACTGAATCTGAGCCTATGTGTATCAGGAGAGCAAAAGCCTTCAGAAAGCTATGCGAAGAAAAGCCTATCATAATACAGGATGACGAGTTAATTGTAGGTAACCCTAGCTGTGGCCCCAAATACGTCAATCTCTGCCCTGACCAGGAATGGCAATGGATCGAGAAAGAGCTGGACACCATGCTTTTTCGAAAGCAAGACCCGTACATTATAACCGAAACCCAAAAGAAAGAATTGCGAGAGGAAATACTGCCCTACTGGAAAAACAAATCTGTTTATGACTACTGCTTGGCCAACCTACCTGAGGAAACAAAGAGGCTAACCTACAGAACCGGCATTATTGATGATGAAGTTAAACAGTGCAGTGCTCTAGGGCATAGCGTCGCCGGCTGGCATTACACCATTCTCCCCAAAGGCTTGAAAGGGATGATGGCCACCATAAACGAAACCTTAAGCAAGCTGTCATGGAGAAACCCAGAGGACCATGAAAAGATCCAGTATCTGAATTCAATGCTCATCTGCCTTGAGGGTATGAAAATACTGGCGGAAAGACACGCCGCCGAAGCCAGAAGAATGGCTGCGGAAGAAAAGAACCCTACACGTCAGAAAGAACTACTGGAAATTGCAGAGGTTTTTGACCATGTCCCATACAACCCTGCCAGAACCTTCCGAGAAGCCGCTCAAGCTATATGGCTGGGACAGGTGGGTATCTATATGGAGCTAAATGGCCCTTCCCTCGGGCTGGGGCGTTTTGACCAGTTCATGTACCCCTACTACGAGAAAGATATCAAGGAAGGCAGGCTAACCAAGGAAGAAGCCCTGGAGATAATGGAATGCCTCTGGATGAAGCAGGCAGAGATAATCTGGCTTCTTAATGAGAATACATCTCACTTCTTCGGTGGCTACCAGCTTTTCCTGAGCTGCAATATGGGTGGCCTGAAGAGAGATGGCAGTGATGCCACTAATGACCTCACCTACCTGAGTATGCAGGCAACAAGAGACCTGAAGCTGCCTTCCCCCTCACTTGTAGCTCGTGTTAACAAGAAGAGCCCTGATGAATACCTGATGGAGATTGCCAAGACAATACGTGTGGGTATAGGCTACCCGCAGGTACACAATGATGAAACAGGCATAAGAAGTATGCTTGCTCTGGGGGTGCCTATCGAAGATGCCTATGACTATGACGTATCTGGCTGTACCGAGATTCAGATTCAGGGCAAGATGTGGAAGTACTCTGATGCCGGGCAGTTTAATATGGGGTCATGTGTTGAATTTGCCTTAAACGATGGCTGGGCAAGACTACTGCCTAGTGACAAGCGCTGGGGTCTACCCACCGGTGACCCTGGAAAGTTTAAAACCTACGAAGAGGTAGAAGGAGCGGTTAAGAAACAAATAGAATACCTCACAGAGCAGTTGCTTATCTGCAACATGGTTACCGAACGGGCTCACAAAGAGAGGGCTCCTTACCCCTTCACTTCCAGTCTGATGGTAGGCCCATCTGAGAGCGGTATTGACTTTTACCAGGGTGGGGCTATCTATAATGTTGGACCCTCACCTTCATATATAGGGCTTGCTAATGTTGCCAACAGCCTGGCGGCGATCAGAAAATTTGTCTTTGAAGAAAAAACCCTCACTATGGATGAACTCGTTGATGCTCTAGATACCAACTTCGCAGGGCAAAAAGGAGAAGAGATAAGGCAGATTTTACTCAACAGGGGCCCTAAGTATGGCAGGGATGATGAACATGCAGATGAAATAGCCGGAGATATTGCTGATTTTTGTGCCGACCTGGCTCACCAGTTCTGGAGCGCCAGGGGCTGCCGCTCGGTTTCAGCAATGTACCCTGTGGCTGCTAACACGCCTCTGGGACTGGTAGTCGGGGCACTCCCTTCGGGGAGAAAGGCAGGAACTCCACTGGCAGACGGCGTCTCGCCAGAGCAAGGCACAGACAGAGTTCCGACAGAAGTAATCAAGTCTGTTACCTACTGGGATCATGCCAGACATGAGAACGGAATCCTCCTGAACATGAAACTCAACCCTTCAGTTCTTAAAGATGATGAAGGCTTAAGAAAGCTGGTATCATTAATTAGAACATACCAGGAGCTAGGTGGTTGGCATATTCAATTCAATGTCATCGGTGCTGATACCTTGAAAGGCGCTCAGAAACATCCAGAGAAATACCCTGGCTTAATGGTAAGAGTAGCTGGCTATAGCGCTTACTGGAATGACCTTGCTAAAGAAACCCAGGATGATATCATCAGCCGTACTGAGCATACTGGTTTCTAAACTACTTGAAAGAATTGCTTTAAACAACTGTAACAAACAGGAATCTTGAGAGGAGGTAAAACATGAAGTTTGAAGGTAAAGTGGCTATTGTTACAGGGGCAGCGAGGGGCATGGGCTACTCACACTGCTTAGCCCTAGCTAGAGAGGGTGCTGATATTGTCGCCGCAGATATATGTGGAAATATTGAAGGTATCTACGAACTCTCAAGTGACCTTGAGAACGTTCTCGCTGAAATAAAAAAGCTGGGTAGAAAAGCAGTAGCGGTTAAGTGCGATGTTAGCAAGGGTGATGACGTTAAAGCAATGGTTGACAAAGCCCTTGCCGAATTCGGTAAAATAGACATACTGGTCAACAACGCTGGCATTGAGGCCTTTCATTACACCTGGGAAATTCCTGAAGACGAATGGGATAAAATCCTTGATGTTGATCTCAAAGGTGCTTTCCTATGTTGCAAATACGTACTACCACACATGATAAAGCAGAAGAGCGGCAAAATAGTCAACATCTCTTCAATCTATGGATATCAGGGGGCACCTATGGTAGCACATTACTGCGCTGCTAAATTTGGAGTAGTGGGCTTTACGGAATCTCTAGCTCGTGAGGTAGCCGAGCACAACATCAACGTCAACGCTGTTGGGCCAGGTTTCATAAATACCAAAATGGCAAACGCAGAAGCCCCTATCTTTGCCCCTATGATGGGACTTACCACCGAAAATTACTATAAAGAGGCAATAAAACAATTTTCTCTCTTTGCCAGAGAGATAACGCCTCAGGATGTATCAAACGCAGTGGTATGGCTAGCTTCAGAAGAAAGCCGCAATATAACCGGCCAGTTTATACTGGTTGATGGCGGCCATGTGTAAGGCAAAATCGAACCTTAAGAAAAACGAAAAGGGCTGCCCCAGATAATTGGGGCAGCCCTTTTTACTCCAGCCTGAGAAGCAACAAGAGCATCTCCCTGGCTGCACCTACTTAAAACCAGGGCTTACTTACTTATATATGCGGGTAAATCCCCCACAACTCCTCCTTAGCCAGCACGTGCCTTTTTGTGCTATCTAAAACTTGGACTTTGGATACATCACCTGCCAGGTCCAGCAGATGGTTCAGTGCATATAAGGTAAATCTATACCGATGTGGGCCTGTACCATCTGGGAGAGGACCACCATAGCCTATTTTGCCAAAATCATTCTTCCCTTGTATTGCCTTATTAGTGAGCTTACTCTGCTTTGGTAAACTCTCAGGCATCTCACGGCTATCAGGAGGTATATTGAATATAAACCAGTGTGTAAACACGCCTCCTGGAGCAGTTGTATCTTCGGGGTCTTCAAAGATAATGGCAAAAGATCTGGTGCCATCTGGAGGGTCACTCCAGGATAGCGGTGATAATATATCATCGCCTTCACCGGTATACTTTACAGGTATATTAGCACCATTTTTAAAAGCAGTGCTGCTAAATTGCAATGTTATTTCCACCTCCTTCTAAGCGCAATAGTCCCCTCGCACAGTTACTTCGGTAACTCTCCTACCAAATCCTTCAAACCTAACTCTTCAATAGTTGAATCCAAAGGCCTGCCGGTCTTTCCATCCCATCCTAGGGCCTCGTAACCCAGTCTTTTCATTTCTTTGAAATCAATCTTTCTGCCAGCAATAGGCCCCGACTCCGGTGCTCCAGACACTCTCTCCGGCATATGCCATTCACCTGTATTTGCCCCTTCTCGAACGTTAAAGGCCTGGCGTAGCGCCTGTATACGCCTGCCAGTCTTCAGCCCTTCTTCCAAAGTGAAACCCCATCCTGTTATGGCATCTATAGCTTCAACTAACGGAAGCGTCTCTGGATACATTCCGAACCAGCACAGACCGGCAGAAGTAGATATACGATCTAAATCACTGCACAGAACAAATATCGGTGCCATAGACTTAAGGTCAAGCTTATCTTCTACTTCGGGTACTTCAAGACCTTGGGACATAACAAAGGGTATATTCTCTTCCACACTATCCATATACGTGGTAGCGGTGTGTCTACCCGGAGTGGGGTCACAAACATAACCCCAACCATGACCGGTGCTAGTCCTAGGGTCATGTGCCGGAAGGTCCTGTCCACCCACATGAACAGCCCACTTTTCTGAACCTTTACCAATACGCTCGGAAGCCAGTTTTGTGCCATCAGCTAGTACGGCACCTAAGTTTCTTCGAAAAGCAATATCTTCCAGAAGTGCCAGCATAGCTTCAGCATTACCCCATTTCAGGTCAATGCCCCCCAGGTCTTTCTTAGTGATAGTGCCGCGTTCATAGCACTCCATGGCAAAACCAATAGCGCTACCTGTAGTACATGTGTCCAAACCATATAGATTACACATGTTATTCGCCTTTATCACGGGCTCGGGATTATCAATAAGGAGATTGGAACCGAACATACCCAGCGTCTCATACTCTACTTTGGAGGCGTTTTCTACTGTATACGGACCTTCTTTTACAGAAAGCCATCCTTTACACCCTAAGGGGCAACCCAAGCAAGCATGCTTTTTTGACTGATATTTTGTAATAGAATCACCATGGAGGTTGTTCCAGTTCGGGAACCCTTCCTCTCCAAAACGGGTCCAGTTCTTTATGGAGCAGTCGCCCATGAGGAGGTAACTCTCATAGAAAGAGCACGTGCCCCATATCCTGAAAAGATCAACCCACGGATGCTTTGAATTCTTGACGTCCAGCAGATATTCCTTACGCAGTTTTGCAACTCGCTCTGGGGCAGCTAGCTGAACTTTCTTAGAGCCTCTGGTAACTAGTGCCTTAAGCTTCTTCGATCCCATTACTGCCGCTAGGCCAGATCTAGCAGCAGCACAACCGTCATGAATTATTGCTGCGGCAAGTGATTGTAATTCTCCTGCCTGCCCCACACATGCTATTTTTATCCGTGCATCACCCAACTCATTTTTTAGCATAGTTTCAGTTTCAACAGTGTTTTTACCCCATAAGCCGCTGCCATCTTTAAGTTCAGCTTTATCTTCACCCAGGAAAAGATAAACGGGTTTTGGAGAAATACCGCTAAAGAACACGGCATCATAGCCGGTTGCTTTTAGCTCGACGGCAAGGCTACCTCCACAGTTAGCATCACCCCATCCTCCAGTCAGGGGGGACTTACCCACCACTGCAAATCTGGCACCATGGAAGCCCGTTCCTGTTAAGGGACTCACTACAAAACCAAGAATATTATCTGGCCCTAAGGGATCTGCCCTGGGTTTCATACGCTCGTAGAGAACTCTGGCCCCCAATCCCTGACCTCCGATAAAATCACGATATATTTGTTCATCAAGAGACTCTGTCTTAATAGAACCTGTAGTCAAGTCAACAAATAAAACCCGTCCATTGTAGCCATTGAGCATTTTGATACCCCCTTTTCTTAATACTTTCCTAGCCGCTTTCTACAATATAAAGGCTTTACCAGAGTTAATCTCACCAAAACTGAACTACTCTGTCTCAACTGGCTTAAGTCTCTCAAACCCCAGAAATAGGAGGAAGGTAAAGACAAATGTCAGTAAACAGACCTTCCGTACCAAAATTTCCTTGGCTGCGTCCCGCAACTAGTGGAAATTCGATGTGATCATATCCTACACCCTTCTACTATCTCAGTCAACCCCTTTAAGCAACCAGCTCTTCCTCTAAGAATTCCAGATTGATATTGACCGGATAGATTACATCAGGGCTTCCATCAATGCTGTCCGTAATGATTTGCCCGATGGAGTAATAGAGGTCGAAAAGAAATCAGAATACCATGGTCGGTAACCGACACTGATAAACTAAAGCAGTCATCATTAACGAAAATAGGCTGGGCGGCATATCTCCCCAGTCTATTTTTTGTTCCTAATCACTCAGAATGAGACTGCCGAAAAAGTCCACTTTCGTCCATTGCGATAAGGAATATTTAAGAACCTGAATATATAAAATGAGGCTAAATACATGATAAAATACAGGTAACAAATCGATGGGAG
>Ga0265594_1000363_pt1 | contig 37573 bp, 27 predicted proteins | sample saktaG_11_FD_190147 | JGI IMG/M metagenome (GOLD analysis project Ga0265594, IMG submission 190147) | Saline water microbial communities from Sakinaw Lake, British Columbia, Canada - sak_2011_5_24_80m | ecosystem: Environmental > Aquatic > Non-marine Saline and Alkaline > Saline ... | reverse complement strand
ACCCCGGGCTTGACCCGGGATCTCGTATGTCCCCAAGAAACAGTCTGAACACATAAATACACGCACTTATTTCGTAGTTTAAAATGTGCAATTAATTAACGTAATTGGTATTACTTTTTCATATGCTAATAAACGAAATGCTGTAATAATTATATCATTCAGAAAGCATAACATGCAACGAAAAAACTATCTTTGCTATGTCTAACTGACATGAGACAACATTTTTTTTTAAATAGGACAGACACCTATTTAAAAAAATAGGTGTCTATTGTCCCCGTTATTGTTTCACCAACTCTCCCCTTTAGAAAAGGAAAGGGGAGAGTTGGTGAAAGCTGATTCGTTGCTATGCATTTTTTTGATAAACACAGCTTGAGCCGACCCTGCGTTAATCAGGGGGATGACAAGAGTTTTTTATACTATTCTGAACTATGCCAATTATTTCCCATGCCCGAAATCAACTCTTTTCCTTTACAAATTACCTTTGCAACAGGTATAATTAAGAAAATAATATGTTTCAATTCTCTACCACTAACTTCGTAGGTTGGTGGTAGAGATTCAAGTTCGCGACTTCGCCTTTCTCAAAAGGCGAAGGGTTTGAGAGTAAAATGAGTGAGAGGAGTGAGGGCCGACGCGCGTTATGAATAAAACTCTCAGGATTCTTATAATAACCGATGATGAGAAGCTGAAAAATACTCTCGAAATTTGTTTTCAGGGGTGGGAATATGATGTTTTTTTTAAAAGTTCTCTTGATTCGGATATCGCGTCAATAACAAAAATCTTACCGAACGTTGTCATCATTGACGTTTCATGCCGTTATAAAAATCGGCTTGAAATATGCGGTCTTTTAAAAAAAGATTTTGCGACCACATATCTTCCGGTTATAACGCTTCTCGATAAAAAACAACTTTGCCTCGAACTTTCGAATCTTAATGTCGGTATCGATGATTATATCCTTACTCCGCCGGATCCTGTTGATTTAAAAATACGCATTGAAATGGCGGTAAAGCGCTCTGAACGCAGTTTTTACGCGAGTCCCCTTACGGGGCTTCCCGGGGGGAAGATCGCCGAAGAAATGATTAAGGAACGAATTGACAACGGGCAATCCTTTGTCGCGGGCCACGCGGATATTGATAATTTTAAGGCGTTTAATGACAAATGCGGATATTTAAAAGGCGATAGGGTGATCATGCAGACCGCGTATATGCTTAGCGGGGCTGTAAGAAAATGGGGTAATCCGAGTGATTTCCTCGGACATATCGGCGGAGATGATTTTGTTTTTATAACAACTCCGGAAAAATATAATACCATATGTCAGAATTTTATATGTATGTTTGATACCATAACGCCTTTTCTTTATAAGGAAGAGGATCGTAAGGCGGGATATATTATCGCGAAAGACCGTACGAACAGAACGCGGAAACTGCCTCTTATGAGCGTGACGATCGCTCTTGTACTGAGCAGTAAATTTGGCGAGATCGATAACGTGATCAGCCTGAACGAAAAACTCGCGGAAATTAAACAATATTTAAAGAAAATCCCCGGCAGTAAATACATGGCTGACAGAAGGGGAAAAAGAGAAAAAGAACAGTTTACGGTGAAGATGTTTAAAAATGAAGAAGCGCTCGCGGATAATTATCGGCCTTTGGGGCGGATACTTCTTGACGCGAATGTTGTAACAGGGAATCAGCTTGACAGCGCTTTAAAGGTGCATTGGAAAAGCCGGGCGCTTTTGGGAGAAGTGCTGAAAGATCTTGGTTTTTTATCGGATGACCAGCTTCAATCGGCGTTATTGTCTCAGGAAACAGGCTTAACGAAAAGGTTTTAGAAGGGGCGCGGTTTCCGCGCCCTTTATCATCAGAGCGGGTAAGCCCTCCCGCTCTCACAAAATGTGTAATTCATTAAGTCCGATCGTTTGGAATTTGGGATAAACGCGCTTCGCGAAATTTATCACCAAGCGGTTACGGACATTAATTCGACCGGACAACTTAGGCTTCTTAACGGTCGCGTAAGTTGTGGTTTCATTAAGGAGGTATGAGATGCAGGAAGGGATAGGCGCGATAAATCAAAAAGTTGAAAAAGAAAGTGTTTTTGTTGAGGATCTTTTATCGGAAATTCGGAAAGTGATTGTGGGACAGGATTATCTTATTGAGCGTCTTTTGGTCGGACTTTTGGCTAACGGGCATGTGCTTATTGAAGGTGTGCCGGGTTTGGCGAAGACGATGTCCGTCAGGGTTCTTTCTTCGGCGATCAGCACAAATTTTCAGCGTCTGCAATTTACGCCGGATCTTTTGCCGGCGGATCTTATCGGTACGCTTGTGTATAATCCGAAAGACGGAAAATTCACGACGAAAAAAGGACCTATTTTTTCAAATATTATTCTTGCCGATGAAATTAACCGGGCGCCCGCCAAGGTCCAAAGCGCGCTTCTTGAAGCCATGCAGGAGAGGCAGATCACTATCGGAGAGAATACATTTAAACTGGAAGATCCGTTTCTGGTTCTCGCGACGCAGAATCCGATAGAGCAGGAAGGGACATATTCTTTGCCGGAGGCCCAGGTTGACAGATTTATGCTGAAAATAAATATCGGTTATCCCAACAAAGAAGAAGAACTTAAGATCCTGAAACGTATGGCGGTTACCAATAAGAAACTGGAGGTTGAACCGAAGGTGACGCCTGAACGTATCATAAGCGCGAGGGAAGTTGTTAATGACATTTATATGGATGAGAAGATCGAAAAATACATTGTTGATATAGTTTTCGCGACGCGCGAACCGAAAAATTACGGTCTTGGCGATCTATCCGGGCTCATTGAGTATGGCGCGTCACCTAGGGCGAGCATAAATCTCGCTATCGCGGCAAAAGCTTACGCGTTTATTCAGCGGCGCGGGTATGTAACCCCCCAAGACATTAAATCGATCGGGCCGGATGTTCTCCGGCACAGAATTATCCCGAGCTATGAAGCCGAAGCCGAAGACAAAACATCGGAAGATATTATTAAGAGGATTTTTGATGAGGTGGAAGTACCTTAAATTGTTGATTGTTAGTTTGTTAGCTTGTTGATGGTTAGTTCGTTAGCTTGTTGATGGTTGGGTCGTTAGCTTGTTGATTGTTACGAACGACAACCGAACCAACGATCAACAAACCAACGATCAACGAACCAACGATCAACGAACCAACAATCAACGAACCAACGGGCATCATGATAAGCAAAGACGTAATAAAAAAGATCAGGCGCATACAGATAACCACTTCCCGTAAGGTTACGGACGTTTTTGCCGGGCGGTATCAAAGCGTGTTTAAAGGCGCGGGGATGGAGTTTGACGAAGTCAGAGAGTATCTTCCCGGGGATGAGATTCGTTCGATTGATTGGAACGTAACGGCTCGAATGGGACATCCCTATATCAAAAAGTTCGCCGAAGAAAGAGAACTTACGATAATGATACTTCTGGATGTATCCATGTCATGCCGGTTTGGTACGCGCGCGAGAGTTAAAAGCGAGCTTGCGGCGGAACTTTGTTCGGTGATCGCCTTTTCGGCTATCCAGAACAACGATAAAGTCGGGATGCTGACTTTTACCGGGGATATTGAAAAGTTTGTTCCGCCGAGAAAAGGGGTTCGCCATGTGCTACGTGTTATTCGAGAGGCGATATATAATCGGCCGACCGGAAGCGGAACAGACATAAATAAGGCGTTGGAATATCTGAACAGAGTGACCTCAAGAAGAACTATTACTTTTTTGGTGTCGGATTTTGCCGCGCCGGATTTTAAGAAAACTTTATCAATCACGAATAAAAAACATGATATTATCGCGGTCAATGTTGTTGATCCCGCAGAGATCAAATTGCCGGATGCCGGACTTGTTAGGCTCCATGACGCCGAGACCGGCCAAGTGTTTGTTCTTGACACTTCAGACTCCGAAGCAAGAAAGCAGTATGAGAATAGTGCCGCGATATCATCCGTTAGGCGGCAGGGACTGTTCCGTTCGGTAAATGTGGACAGTATTGATATTCGCACCGACGAATCGTATGTCGAACCGCTTATACGATTTTTCCGTATGCGCGAACGAAGAATGGCGAGAAGACGATAAAAGATGGATCTTCCGCCACCAAGTTCCACCCCATTGCAAGGGCACGGCATGCCGTGCCCCTACGATAGGGCAGAGTTTGTTGGACATTCGTAGGGGCGGACCCGCGTGTCCGCTCTTTTTCGGTTAATGAGGAATCTTCCGCCACCAACCTCGTAGGTTGGTAGTAAAGAGCACTACCAACCTACGAGGTTGTTGGCTGGGTTTGTTGTTTGTAGGGGCGGACCCATGTGTCCGCCCGTAATCGGTTAATGAGGAATCATCCGCCAACAACCTCGTAGGATGGTAGTAAAGAGGCGCATGCAATGTGCCCCTACGGGGATGTTGGCGGGGTTTGTTGGTCAATTCGTAGGGGCGGACCCATGTGTCCGCCCTTAAACGGGGTGAATGGTCTCTGGTAATTGAATTTGAGGAAGGGATACCGATATATGATGCGCGGTATGCGATATACGAAACACATACGCGGTATTATTTTTTTAGTTTTCTGTATGACCGGCGCGTTATGGGCGGCCGTAGGGAATTCTGAACCCTACAATTTTAATATCGAGACAATTGTGGATAAAACCCAGGTTAGTGTCGGCGACAGGATAAAACTTGAGCTTTTTACGGAAAACGTTGAAAAGTTTGAAGTGTTGTTCCCTGAAGAACCCGAACAATTAGGGGATTTTTCTTTCGTCGAGTCGAAGCAATTAAAAAAGAAATGGTATGGAGTCGGCCGGACCGGATATGAATATGTATTGACGGTATTTGACACGGGAATACATGTAATTCCGCCGGTAACCGTGAAATATAGAAAGCCGGGGGAGATCGATTGGCGTCTCGCCGAAAGTGAACAAATCCCGATAGATGTGAATAGTCTCTTAACGAAAGAGTCAACGGACATAAGGGACATAAAGGATATTGTCGGCGGAACAAACGGCAGGATATATGTCATATTGATCAGCATTCTGGTTTTTTGCGCTTTTTTAGCGGGCGGAATTCTTTGGTGGAAGAAAGCCAAACAAGTAAAAGCGATGGAAGCGGATAGAAAAAAGCCCGCGCATGAAATTGCCTATCTTGAACTTCAAAAACTTAAAAGCCAGAAGCTTGTAGAGGCGGGACTCATAAACGAGTATTACGTGCGGCTTTCGGATATTATTCGGCGTTATCTTGAGAACAGGTTTTCTTTCCGCTCTCCTGAAATGACGACAGAAGAGTTTTTGGCCGCGCTTACCAAGTCGCCGCAAGTGGGAAAAGAACATAAAGATCTTTTGAGATATTTTTTGATTCAGTGCGATATGGTGAAATTCGCCAAATACGGGCCGACGGAGATTGAAGTGCTTGATAGTTTTCGATTAGCGGGAAATTTCATTGACGGGACTAAAAAGATCGAAGAAGAGGACAAAGCTTGATGCATTTTGACGCGCCGCAATTTTTAATATTGATCTTGTTTTTGCCGCCTATAGTGTATTTGTCTCAAAGATACCGAAGGCGTCTTCAAAGTTCAATTCGGTTTTCTAATTATAAACTGGCTGAAAATATAAATCCTTCTTTGCGGGTTAAGCTTTCCGAGAAGATCATTTTTCTGCGGGTTTTCACGCTTTTCCTCGTTATTATCGCGCTTGCCAGGCCTGAAAGTATAACGGAAGAAACCAAAGTTTATACCGAAGGCATAGATATAGTTCTCGCGGTGGATGTTTCCGGCAGTATGCGCGCTATGGATTTCGAAATAAAAGGCGAAAAAGTCGACCGGCTTGAGGCGGTTAAAGATGTTCTTGAGGATTTTATCCCGAAGAGACCTAATGACCGGATCGGGCTTGTCGCGTTTGCCGCGCTTGCTTATACGGTATGTCCTCTTACGCTTGACCATGATTGGCTGGAAAAAAACCTTGAAAGGCTGAATATAGGGATGATAGAAGACGGTACTGCCGTAGGGTCGGCTATAGGCGCTTCGCTTAACCGGCTTAAAGACTCCGAAACGAAAGAAAAGATCATCATACTCCTTACCGACGGAAGAAGTAACGCGGGAAGGATATCTCCTCTTGCCGCGGCGGAAGCGGCAAAAGCTTTAGACGTTAAGATCTACACGATAGGTGCCGGCACGAAAGGGCTTGCGCCGTATCCTGTCCAGGATATGTTCGGGAATGTCGCGCTCAGATCCGTGAAAATAGATATAGATGAAGATTTGCTTCAAAAGATCGCGGCGGAGACCGGCGGGAGATATTTTAGGGCGACGGACACATCTTCACTTGAGAACATATATGCCGAGATCGACAAGCTTGAAACGACACCTATGGAGGAGACGGGGTACAACATCTATAGACAGCTCTTTCCTCTGGTGTTGATCCCCGCGCTTATTTTGTTTTTTTTGGAAATAATTTCAGCCAACACGTTTCTAAGGAGAATACCGTAAATGAAGTTTGGAGCCCCTTACATGGCGGTGTTATTGTGGCTTGTGCCCGCGGCGGCTGTTTTTTATATTTTCGCCGCCCGTAAAAGAGACAAAGTTTTAGCAAAGTTTTCCGATAAAAGTTTACAGCCTCTGCTTTGCCGGGAACACAATGCCAAAAGAAGTAAAATAAAAAGAAGCATGATAGTCGCGGCGGTTTTTTTTATGATTTTCGCGTTAATGAGACCTGAGTGGGGATTTAAATGGCAGGAAGTCAAACGTCAGGGGCTTGACATACTTATCGCGCTGGATACGTCAAAAAGTATGATGGCTGAAGATGTTTTGCCGAACCGTCTTTCTCGCGCGAAATTGGCAATAAAAGATCTTGTAAAAAAACTTCACGGCGATAGGGTTGGGCTTATTGTTTTTTCCGGAACCGCTTTTTTACAGTGTCCGCTAACGGTTGATTATGACGGTTTTCTTCTTTCGCTTGATGATGTTGATGCCAACACAATCCCTGTGGGCGGGACGTCGCTCGCCAGAGCGATATACACATCGATAGACAGTTATGAGGGCGCGAAGAAGGAAAACAAAATATTGATTATCATTACTGATGGAGAAGACCTTACGGGCGGGGTTGATAAAGCGGTTGAAACAGCTAAAGCGAAAAATGTCAAAATTTTCTGCGTAGGGATCGGATCAACCGCCGGAGAACTTGTTCCGGTTAAAAATGACGCGGGGAAAATCAATTTTCTTAAAGATTCCGAAGGAAGGATAGTTAAAACAAAACTTGTTGAAGCTGTTTTGAAAAATATGGCTATCGCGACAGGCGGCATGTATGTCCGGGCTACCGGAGCGGAATTCGGGCTTGATCTTATTTATGAGGAAAAATTGTCCAAATTTGAAAAAAAAGAGTTTGAAACCAAAATGGAAAAGCGCTATACAGAACGGTTTCAGTTTCCGCTTATTATTGCTTTTCTGATTTTGCTTTTGGAGCCTTTTATCGGGGAAAGAAGAAAGGAAAATGGGAGTAATGGCACGGTTTAGGGTCATAATAGGCGCGGCATTAGCCGCTATCGCGTTCGCGAATTCAGCGGAAGCGCTTTTTCTCGAGAAAGAGATCAAAAAAGGCAACCGCTCTTATTCTGAGGAAAAGTATGAAGACGCGCTCAAGAACTATGATGAAGCGCTCTCTCTAAAACCTGAAGATGCCGTACTTCAATATAACCGCGCGTCAGCTTTATATCGTGTGAACAAGTTTAAAGAAGCCGAAGAAGGTTTCTTGAACGCTCTTGCTCTATGCGCGGATAAGATCGAAGAAGAAAGCGCGTATAACGTTGGAAACAGCAAATATCGTTTGGGGGCGAATTCGGAAACTGAAAACGCCGCGTCCGCGATGGAGTACTATAAACAGGCCGCGCAATTTTATAAAAGGGCGATCGAATTGAATGCTCGGGATACCGACGCGAAATATAATTATGAGTTCCTGCGGAAAAAGATAGAAGAACTTGAGAAAAAGATGAACGAAGAGAAAAAAGAGAAACAAGATCAGGAAAAGAAGTCTGAAGAAAAAAAAGACCAACAACAAAAAGACGAAGAAAAAAAGAACGAAGAGGGAAAAGACGAGCAAAAAAAACCTGACGAAAACGAGAAAAAGAAAGACGAGGAAAATAAACCCGGCGAAGAGAAAAAGGACGAAGAGAAAAAGCTCGGAGGAGAAAAAGAGAAGGAAGAAAAAGAAAAACAAGCTAAACAAGAGGAAGAGAAAAAGAAAGCCGAAGGTAAAAAGAAAGACGAGCAAAAAGAAGACAGCTCTCAAGAGAAAAGTGAAGAAGCCTCTCAAGAAGAATCAGAAGATTCGCTCGGGGCGCGGGGAAAAGATGAAACCCCTGAAGGCGAAATGACGAAAGAAGAAGCCCAAATACTTCTTATGGGGCAAGAAGAAGAGGAAGCACGGATGAGGGCGGAGAAAAGAAAAGCGCGCAGTCAAAATCGTCCCGCGGTTTTAAAAGATTGGTGATGAGCATAATATGAAAAAATTTTTGATAGTAGCTATATTCGTTTTATCCATGTCGATGATTTCTGAAGCCGAAAACGTAAGGTTAGAGGCGTCTCTCGAAAGAGAGAGAGTTTCTATCGGCAATCCTGTGTATTTGTATTTGACCATTTACGGGGTTAGAGATACGGGACGCTTGGATTTGCCTTCCAGAGACGGATTGCAGGTCAAGTATGTAGGGGCTTCGACGAGCATATCCATTGTGAACGGTGTATCGTCAGAGTCCGTAACTCACACATATTTGGTACTCGCGCTTAAAAAAGGAGAGTTCAGAATAGGGCCGTTTATTGTCAATTACGGCGGTTTGGAATATAAAGCGGACGCGGTAACCTTAATAGCCAGCGATACTCCGCAAAGTTCCGCGTCTCCTCCGCCGAAAGCTCCCGCCCAGGCGACGATTCGGCCGTCTTCCGGGCAAGTTCAGGGCGCGCCCGGCGAAATTTTTGACCGGGACAAAATTTTCCTTACTATGGATATAGGAAAGATGCTGGTTTACATCAATGAAGAAGTTCCCCTTAACATAAAATTGTATGTTGATAATTTGGGACTGAGAGATATCGAGTATCCCGTGTATTCTCATGAAGGATTTTCAACAGGCGAACGTTCGGAACCTGAACGGCGCAGGGAGATTTCAGGCGGCAGAAGATATGAAACGCTTATTTTTAAACAGAAATTGTTTGGGATAAAAGAAGGAGATTATATCCTGGGTCCGGCAAAAATAGGCGGGAAAGTGTTAGTGAGGAACAATTCTTCGGGAAGAGGGAACATTTTTAATGATGATTTTTTCAGTTCGAGATTCGGATATCAGGCTTTTCCCATTGAAATTGTTTCGGACCCCATTCATGTTACGATACTTCCGTTTCCGGAGAAAGGTAAACCCGCTAATTTTCAGGGAACAGTCGGGAATTTCAATTTTGACGCCTACCCGGTTTTTTCCAGAGTGAAGGTGGGAGATCCCGTTACACTGCGTATGACGATAAGTGGCGAAGGGAATCTTGATACGGTTACCGCGCCCTCGGTGGAACTTCCCGACACATTTAAGACGTATGAGCCGCAGGTAACTATAAACGATGGTAAAAAAATATACGAACAAGTAATTATCCCGAAATCCGCGGACGCGAAAGAGATTCCGGCGGTTTCCTTCAGTTTTTTTAACCCGTCTTCAAAAAAATATGAAACTATTAATAGGGGACCTTTTCCTCTTGAAGTGAGCAAAGATCCGGAATCGGAAATCGGCGCGAGAATGTTTTCCATCTCTTCCGACGGTGATATGCTGTATCCAAAAGAGAAAATCGGTGAAGATATTGTTCATGTGAAGCAAAAAATGGGACGAATATACCCAAAAGGAAAATTTTTATATAATAATTGTCTTTTTTTGGTGAGTTTGTTTATTTTTACCGGGTTATTTACCGCTTTTTACGCTATACACAGAAAAAAAGAACGAATGATCAGAGATAAAAGCTATGCTCGGTTTTTAAAAGCTCCTAAAAAAGCGCGCCGCGGTATTGAAACAGCCCGCAGGGATCTGGAAAAAAAAGATATTCCCGCGTTTTATGACACTATTTTTAAAGTTTTTCAGGAGTACTTCGCGGGCAAGTTCAATCTGCCTAAGGGGAATATAACGGCACAGGTCGTAAAAGATAAACTTATCGCGCGCGGGATAAACGAAGCAAGGCTTAAAGAACTTCAAGATATTTTTACCAAATGTGAGCTCGAGCGGTATGCTCCGGCTCTTTCCGGAGAGAAAGACGCGAAAGAAATATTTGAAAAAGTGAGACACATTATAGATTACATGGAAAAAATGAAATAACCACGCGAGGAATAAAATATGAAAAACGGAACGTCAACGCGTTTTTTTGTAATTGTAGTTTTTTTATCGGTTTTTTGTTGTTTTTTGCTTCCGGAGGCGTGGGCGGGAGACGCTGAAAGCCGGATGGAACTTTTTTCGAAAGGTAACGATTATTACGAAAAAGGCGAGTATGAGAATGCCGCCGGTGAGTATGAGAAAATAATAAATGAGGGTTACGCCGGAGGCGCGGTATATTATAATCTGGCAGGAGCGTATTTTAAAGAGGGTCAGCTCGGGCGAGCTATACTGAATTATGAACGGGCAAAATGTTTTATGCCACGTAGCGCGGATCTGGACGCGAATTATAAATTCGCGCGGCGGAAAATAAAGCGAACCGTTTCCCCGCGCAAAGAAATATGGCTCTTGCGGCCCGTCAGGATATATTCCGATTTTTTTACGGTTCGTGAACTTACGTGGATAATTTCGGCAATGTATCTTATGATCCTTATTGTGATAGCGGTGACGATTATTGCTCCCGCACTCAGAAAATATCGGTTAGTGCCGGTTATTCTGCTTATCACGATTATTTTGTTTACCTCGTTCAGCCTTGTGGTAAAATCGAGAGAAATGTGTTCGTCAGCTGTCGTAACTATTCCGGAAACTTCCGCTCTCTTCGGTCCTTTTGATACCGCGACAAAATTTTTCGATCTATATGAAGGCATGACGGTAAAAGTGCTCAAGTCAAAAGATGATTGGTGTAAAGTGAAGCGAGTGGACGGAAAAGCCGGATGGGTTAAAAACAACGAAGTTCAGTTAGTTCGGTAGGCGGGTACAAGTTACACGTTTCAGGGTACAAGTTACACGTTTTCCGTCGGAGGCGGACCCGCCTTTGGCGGGAAACCTGAAACTTGAAACATGTAACCTGTAACTATTCTATAAAAACACCAACCTCGTAGGTTGGTGGTGGGGTAGACGGCAAAAAACGCGGCGGATGACGCGAAAAAATATGAAAAAAACATTTAAAGAAAAATTAAAAACTGATCTGATCTTGCTTGACGGAGCTTTTGGGACGTACGCTGAAGCGCTCGGGCTTTCGAGGGCGGATTTTAAAGATAAACCGGGGTGTATGGAATATCTTTCTTTTTCGAAACCGGATCTTATCGAGAGGATCCATAGCGATTATTTATCAGCCGGAAGTGATGCCGTTGAAACTAATACTTTCGGCGCGAATAGTATTAAACTTTCCGAATACGGCATGGAAAATAAAGTGTATGAGATCAATGTCGAATCTGTAAGATTGGCAAGAAAGATCGCGGATAGATTTTCAAGCCCCGCGCGCCGACGGTATGTGATCGGAAGCATGGGACCTACGGGCAAGCTTCCTTCCTCCGGAGACGAAAACTTGGGAAATATTTCGTATTCGGAACTCGTCAAAGTTTTTTACGATCAAACTTTAGGCCTGATTGACGGCGGCGCGGACGCGCTTCTTGTTGAAACCGGTCAGGATCTTTTGGAAATAAAAGCCGCTGTTCGCGGGATCAAAGAAGCCCTTAAAGAAAAGAGGAAAGATCTCGCGATAATGGCCGAATGGACGCTTTCCAATAACGGGCGCATGTTATTGGGCACCCGGAGTTCGGCTTGTATGGCGGTTTTAGGGCATCTTTCACTTGATGTTATAGGCATAAATTGCAGTACCGGTCCCAAAGAGATGGAAGACGCGATCAAATTCTTAAGCGAGAATTCACCTGTTTATTTTTCAGCTGTTCCAAACGCGGGACTTCCGGTCTCACGCGAAGGAAAAACTGTTTATCCTCTCGAACCGCGCGAGATGGCTGAAATAATAGCCCGTTTTGTCCGGAAATACGGAGTAGATGTCGTCGGCGGATGCTGTGGAACGACTCCTGAGCATATAAAGGCCATGCGTTTGGCAATAGGAACCCATAGAAAACAAACGCGTGCCGTGAAACATTTTTATGCCGGTTTTTATAAAGGGTTTGATATCGGCAAAATGGAGCGTCCTTTAAAAATCGGGGAACGCATAAATGCCCAGGGTTCACGTGAAGTAAAGGACTTATTACGGCAGGAAAAATATGACGAGATTATTGAGTTAGGCAAACTTCAAGAGAAGCAGGGTGCCGGGATGCTCGATGTCTGCATGGTTCTCTCCGAACGCGCGACGGAAAAAAGAGATTCCGTCTTGATCACCCGGCGTCTGGGGCGGAATGTTGAAATTCCGCTTATGATAGATTCGACTGACGCGGACGTTATAAAAGCGGCGCTTGAAAGTTATCCGGGTACGGCTTTTATCAATTCGGTCAATCTTGAAGACGGCGGAATAAAAGCGCGCAACGTATTCGCTCTCGCGGCGGAACACGCAGGGTTCGTTGTTAATCTTGTGATAGATGAAAAGGGAATGGCGAAATCGGTAGAGAGGAAGCTTGAAATTGCCGAACGTCTTTATCGTATCGCGTCGGAAGAATATTTGCTCGAGCCGCATCGCCTGCTTTTTGACATGCTTACTTTTACTTTAGGAACGGGGGAAAAAGAATACGCGCTTTCGGCCGTAAATACATATAAATCGATAACACTCCTTAAAAAGAGGTTTCCGGGCGTTTTGACTGTTTTAGGCGTAAGCAATGTGTCTTTCGGGCTTAAGAAAGACATGCGGAAAATTATAAATATGGTGTTTTTGCATCATGCCGCGCGCGCCGGACTTGATATGGCAATTGTAAATCCCTCCGAGTATATTGGATATAAAGATATCAATAAAAAAGAGCGCGTGCTTGCCGAAAAACTTATATTCAATAAACATCCGAAAGCGCTTCACGATCTTATCGAATATTTTGAGAGGGTCCCGCGAAAAAAAACGAAAAATATTTTATCTCTAACAAACGAGAAAACAGAAAAAAATTCAAACATAGAACAAAAACTTAAAAATTGTGTGCTGGAAAGAGATAAAGTTAAAATTATTCCGCTTATTGATGAATGTCTAAAAGAATATTCTCCGCGGGAAATTATGAGTGACATTCTGATTGACGCGATGCGGATAGTGGGAGAGAAACTCGAAAACGGGGAAATGGTGCTTCCTTATGTGCTCGAGAGCGCGGAAGTTATGAAAAAAGCGATAGATTATCTTAATCAGTCTTCCGGTGAGACTCGGACCGAGGATAAAGGAAAAATTTTACTTGCCACCGTTTTTGGTGACGTTCATGATATAGGTAAGAATCTGGTAAAGATGATCTTACAAAACAACGGTTTTTCTGTTATTGATCTTGGAAAACAGGTCCCGGTAGAAGAAATAGTTCGCCAAGCTGAAAAAAATAAAGTAGACGCGGTGGGGCTGAGCGCTCTTTTAGTCTCGACATCGCGGTATATGAAAGACTGTGTGCGGGCTCTGCACGCGGAAGGTCTAAAATGCCCGGTACTCATAGGTGGGGCGCCCGTAAACGAAGAGTTCTCCCGTGAAATATCTAAAATTAATGACGAAGAAAATTACGCGGGAGGCGTCTTTTACGCGAAAGACGCCTTTAAAGGACTTTCAATACTCCAAGCGATAATGGACGATCAAAAACCGGTCTCATAGACCGCGTTATCCACCACCAACTTCGTAGGGGTACATTGCATGTGCCCGCATAGCTACCAACCTCGTAGGTTGGTAGTAACCTACGAGGTTGGTAGTAAGGTGAAAATATGAAAAATATTGCAGGGGAAGCTCCGTTTTACGGAGTGAGGACGCTTTTAAATATATCGCCGGAAGAGGTTTTTCCGTGTCTTGACGAATTCGCGTTATTCAGCTTGTCGTGGGGAGTGAAATTAAAGGACAATAAGTCGAAAGAACGCCTTTTGAGGGAAGAATTTAAACCTTTGTTGGAAGAGATGAAGATAGAATCTATAAATAACGCGTGGCTGGACTTGAAGGCGGTATACGGATATTTTAAATATCGTTTGTCAGGGGAAGATATGGAAATAGTGGATGAGAATAACGCGCGGATAGAAAAGTTTCGGTTTACGAGGTCTGAAAAGGGAACGAGTTTAATAGATTCTTTCGCGCGAGGCCGTGAATTTAATAACATAGTAGCGTTTCAGGCGGTAACTGTCGGAAATATTGTTGAAGGCGCGATAAAACGTTTAAATGACGCGGGAGAGATCTCGCGGGCTTTCCTTCTCCATGGTTTGGCGTCGCAGACTGCCGAAGCGTTAGCTGAGTATGTACACAACATTGTTCGGAAAGAATTGAACCTGAGGAAAAATGGATCTCGGAGATATAGTCCCGGGTTTCCATTATGGAGACAGATAGAAGACCAGGTGAAAATATTTAACATTCTTGATATCGAAAAGCGTCTGGATGTTCATCTGACAGAAGCGTATCAAATGGTACCCGAACAGTCAACGACAGCGATGGTTGTTATTGGTTAAGGAAGGTCTCGCCGCTTGGGATTTGTGGAAAATGCGCTTCGCTACATTTTTCACAAGCGGCATAGACATTAATTCGACCGGACAACTTATGCTCCCTACAGTCGCATAAGTTGTGGTCTCATTAAGGAAACAATTATGGCGGAATGTAAAATAGAAAAAAACAAAGAAATGTGTAACTGTACATATGAACCTTGCGCGAGAAAAGGAATGTGTTGTGAATGTCTGCGTTACCATAGAAAAAACGGACAACTTCCCGCCTGTTATTTTCCGAATGACATAGAAAACTCCTATGACCGCAGTATAGAAAATTTCATAAGAATACATCAAGCGTAGGGGCGGATCCATGTGTCCGCCCTAATGTTTATAGAGATCCCGGATATCCGCCAAAGCGGATTCCGGGATAGCAATGTTTGAAGGTGTAGGCGGATTCCGGGATCTCTTATTCAAATAAGAGACAGTAATAAACGGCAACAAACATCAAAAAAGCACAAAGGATATGAAGGTATAGGTTAATTTTATGAAAAAATATGATGTTATAGTCGTAGGCGGAGGGCATGCGGGGTGTGAGGCGGCGCTCGCGGCGAGCCGTATGGGCACTCATACGCTTTTTATTACCTTTCGCAAAGACAAAATCGGATACACCTCTTGTAATCCTTCTATCGGCGGTATTGGTAAAGGACAGCTTGTTAAGGAAATAGACGCGCTTGGCGGGGAGATGGCGAAGGCCGCTGACGCGAGCGCGATACAATTCAGAATGCTTAATTCTTCCAAGGGTTATGCCGCGAGGTCGTCTCGTGTGCAGATAGACCGTTCGTTATACAACAAATATATGTACGAGTGTGTTTCTTCCCAAGCGAATCTTGAAATTTTTGAAGGGGAAGTGAAAGAACTTATTGTTGAAAAACATAAATGTAAGGGCGTTCGCGCGGGAGACGGGCGGATTTTTAGAGCCGCCAATATTGTCCTTACCCCCGGCACTTTTATGGACGGTACTATCCACATCGGATTAGAGCATTTTTCGGGCGGACGGATTGACGAGAAGTCTTCTCTGGGATTATCGGATAACCTGTCGGCGCTTGGGTTTTCGGTTGGTTCTTTAAAAACGGGTACTCCGGCAAGGCTGGACGGCAGTACGCTTGATTTTCTAAGCATGGAAAAACAGCTTGGAGATGAAGAAATTATTCCATTTTCTTTTTCAACCGAAAAGATTATTTTGCCGCAGAAGCCTTGTTATATGACAAGGACGAATAAAAAGACTCATCGCATAATACGGGAAGGATTGGATCGATCTCCGCTTTATACCGGAAAAATAAAGTCTACCGGGGTCAGGTATTGCCCTTCGATAGAAGACAAGATAATCAGGTTCAGTGAGAGGGATTCACATATGATTTTTATCGAACCCGAAGGACTTGACTCTGATGAATATTATCCTAATGGTATCTCGACAAGTTTACCTCTGGACGTACAGAAAAAAATGATTCAGAGTATAAAAGGATTAGAGCGCGCCGAAATGCGGAAACCGGCTTACGGAATTGAATATAGTTATGTGGATCCTACGGAGCTCGCGGCGAATCTGGAGACAAAACTGGTTTCGGGTCTTTTTCTTGCCGGGCAGATAAACGGAACTACGGGGTATGAGGAAGCCGCCGCGCTGGGGCTTATGGCGGGGATAAACGCGGCGCTTAAAGTGAAAAAGAAAGAAGAGTTTATTTTAGAAAGGTCTCAGGCCTATATTGGAGTCCTTATTGATGATCTTGTAACGAAAGGTACAAAAGAACCGTATAGAATGTTTACTTCCCGCGCGGAATATAGAATTCTTCTCAGGGAGGATAACGCTGATACGCGTCTTGCCGCTATCGGATACGCGCTTGGGCTTCAAAACAAAGAAGCTCCCCGCCGCGCCGCTTACAAAAAAGAGAAATGGAAAAAAGAAAAAGAACGGTTAAGCGGAACATTTGTTTTTCCGAACGGAATGGCTGATGTTGTTTTAAAGGAAAAAGGAGAGGCACCTTTAACTCAGAAAATATCCATGACGGAACTATTAAAAAGATCCGGCGTTTCTTACGGGGAGATAATGAAGCTTGAGAAAAAAAAATCAGAATTATCTTATTATGAAAAAGTTCAGTTAGAAGTTGATATTAAATACGCGGGATACATTGAAAGAGAACTTCTCAGAATAAAAAAGTTTGAAGATCTCGAAAAAATACGTATACCCGGAAATTTTAATTATGAGAATATCCCCGGATTATCTAACGAAATAGAGGAAAAGCTCACGCGCTCGCGGCCCCGTTCTCTGGGGCAGGCATCAAGGATTTCCGGAGTTACGCCGGTCGCGATATCGATTCTTATGGTGAAATTGAAGTGTCACCACAAGCGTTAAAAAACACCAACCTCGTAGGTTACTACCAACCTACGAGGTTGGTAGTAACCTACGAGGTTGATGGTAACTTGAACCCTGTACCCTGAACCCTGAAACTTGCAACCTGCAACCTGAAACGTAAACATGTATTATTACTCATACAACAAATATTTAAGAGAGCGGTTTGGCGAGAAGGTTCGGCGTATCAGTTTAAACGCGGGATTTGCTTGTCCGAATAGGGACGGCACGATAAGTACGGAGGGATGCGTATTTTGTAATGAGTTCGGATTTTCAGTAGGGCCCCAAAAAACGGTTTCTCTAAAAGGACAGATTGAAGCAGGTCTTGCCGGAGGCAAAAAGAAGTTCGGCAACAACAAGTTTATCGCGTATTTCCAGAACGGCGCGGGGACAAACGCCGGCGCGAAAGATCTGAAAACGGCATATGATGTAATAAAGGATTATCCCGAAATTGTCGGGCTTTCAATATCAACGAGACCCGATTGTATTGATGAAGAAAAATTGGATATGATTGCCGGTTTTTTGACGGATTATGATGTTTGGATCGAATATGGCGTTCAAACGGTGCATAATAAAACGCTTAAAAATATAAATCGAGGGCACGCGTTTCTTGAGTCTTTTAACGCTATAAATCTGGCGGCTTCGAGAGGTATAAAAGTGTGCGCGCATGTTATTTTAGGGTTACCGGGAGAAACACCCAAAGACATGATGCGCACTGCCGATGAAGTAGCCTCTCTTGAAGTTTCAGGTATAAAACTGCATGTTCTTCATGTGCTGAGAAATACTAAGCTGGCAGAGATGTACAATAAAGGAAGTGTGGATCTCTTGAGGAGGGAAGAATATGTGAAAATTGTATGCAGTTTTTTGGAAAAGATGAAAACGCCTTGCGTTATTATGAGGCTTGTTTCGGACGCGTGGGAAAATTATCTCATAGCGCCCGATTGGATAAAAAATAAACAGCTGGTTATGCATGAAATAGAAAAAGAATTCGCGCGGCGCGGAACGAGGCAAGGATGTTTACGAAATTAAATTTTGAATTAGAGAACGTATATGATATCATACAATCAAATTGGAAGTAGGGGCACATTGCATGTGCCCGAAAGAAAAAAAGGAGGGCGATCGTGAAAATAAAATCAATAATATGTTTTTCCGCTATCGTGGGGATGCTATCACTTTTTTTCGCGGTAGAAGGTTTTGCCGCTCGAAAATCTTCCTCGGATCTTTTAAAAGAAGGACTTTTAGGCGCGGGAGCGGGGGCGGTAGGCGGCGCCGTGAGCGGAGGTAAAGGCGGAGGAATCTGGAAAGGCGCGCTTGCGGGAGCGGGGGTAACTATTCTCGGCGGAGCACTGCTTGATTCGATAAGCGGAGAGAAAGTGGATGACGTCAATAATGTTGATTCGGTAAGCCCCAGAACCGCGTATTCAGACGGATATGAAGCCGGATATGGAAACGGATATAAAAAAGGGTATACCGAAGGATATAACGAGGGGTTAAAAGAAATAAACAGGTCTTGAAATCAAATTTTTATTTTACACTTAATAAATTCATAAATTTTATGGCAAAACTATTAAAAACGAATATATATTCCTTGGCATTTGGAGGCAAAGGTGTCGGCAAAATTGACGGTAAAGTATGCTTTGTCAAAGGAGCTTTGCCGGGAGAAGATGTTGAGTTTTACGTAACAAAAAGTACGTCAAGGTATATTGAAGGCGACGTGTCTAAGATCATAGTTCCTTCCGAGGATAGGCAAAAACCGGTTTGCCGTTATTATTCAATATGCGGAGGATGCGATCTTCAGCATATCTCCTATGAAAAAGAATTGTTTTATAAAAATGAACAGGCGATTCAACTTATTAAGAGAATCTCCGGTATCAACGACTTTACAGCCGGGGAAATTGTGCCGTCAAAAGATTGTTATCACTACCGGTCGAGTGTTACTTTACATAAAACAGGCGCGCGGTATGGGTATTATAAAAAGAGACAGCATTCCATAATTCCGATCGATGAGTGTCCCATAGCTGATAAAGCCATAAACATGGAGATTGTTGAACTTGACGGCAAAAAAGGGAAAGAAGAAGTTACTCTTAAAACTGATTTCAAGGGTAAAGTCTGGTCTTCAAATGTTATGGGAGAAAGGTTTTTTATCGATCAGTATAACGGTGTTGAATTTTTCGCCTCCCCAAAAGCGTTTTCTCAGGCCAATCGTCCCGCGGCAAGCAATATCGCGAAAATCCTGAAAGAATGGATCGGGTCGGACGAAAAGGATAGCGCGTTTTTTGATCTGTATTGCGGCTCAGGGTTTTTCAGCTTTCTGTTAAAAGATAATTTTTGTTTCGGAGTAGGTATTGATTCAAGCCAAATTGCCATAGATTGCGCTAAAAGCACAATTAAGCGTATGGATCTCGCGAACATCAAATTTTACAAAGGGGACGCCGAAAAGATATTTTTTGATGTTTTCGAAAGAAATAAAAAATCCCGCAATATACTTTTTGTTGACCCTCCCCGAACGGGACTTCCAAAAATGTTTCTTGAAAAAGCGGCACGTTTAAACGACATCAACCGTATATACTATCTCTCCTGCGACCCCGCCTGCCTATCGAGAGACATAAAAGTAATAACCGCTTTCTCAAAATGGCGGTTAACCAGAATCCTCCCATTTGACATGTTCCCAAGAACCGCGCATATTGAAGTATTAGCAGAATTCGTACCCCCAAAAACCCGGTAAATCCGCCTCGTAAGATATATTATGTCACCCAAAACACCAACCTCGTAGGTTATTTGCGCCCGAGTTATGTTAACTACACCAACAACCTCGTAGGTTGGTAGTGCAAAATGGATTTAATTCCGTAGGGGCGCACCCGCGTGTGCGCCCTTATGTTGAATACGTTGAGAAAATGGCGGACACGCGGGTCCGCCCCTACGAAGACGTTGCAAAAAAAAACACCAACCTCGTAGGTTGGTGTTTTTATAATGAAACATACGCGTGGAACAATCGATACGATTTGTAAAATGGACGTTGGACATTCGTAGGGTGCGGACCCATGGGTCCGCCCCTACGAAGTTGGTGGTGCAAAAAAAAACACCCGCGAGGCGCGATCGGCAAACCGGCAAGCAGGAATGTTCTTGATGATGAGGCTTGTTTCGTATATGATATGTGTGCGAACGGTAAATGTCAAAATGTGAGATAGTGGGGCCTGGCTTGCCTGGCCCTTACAAAAATTATTTTTGTGTTCTAATCCATTAGTGTCTCGCCGCCTGGGATTTGGTATAAATGCGCTTCGCAACATTTATACCAAGCGGCATAGACATTAATTCGACCGGACAACTTATGCTCCCTACGGTCGCATAAGTTGTGGTCTCATTAAAAGGAGTAAGGCATGTTTAGAGAAGAGATCAAGGTGCTGGATTGCACTATAAGAGATGGAGGTCTTATTAATGACCATTATTTTGATGATAAATTCGTGCGGGAAGTTTATAAAGCGGTGTCTTTGGCCGGTGTGGATTATATGGAGATCGGGTATAGATGTTCTAAAGGCATAATGTCGCCTGATAAATACGGGAAATGGAAGTTTTGTGATGAAAGTGTCATAAAAAAGGCAATAGAAGGAATAAAATCAAACACAAAACTTTCTGTTATGGTGGATGTGGGAAGAGTTGAAAAACAAGATATTCTTCCGGCGGATAAAAGTGTTCTCGATATGATCAGAGTGGCGACTTATGTGAAAGATGTTGATAAAGCGATTGATTTGGCGAACCAAGCCTTGGATAAAGGATATGAGACGACAGTTAACATAATGGCGATATCTAAAGCCAATGATAGTGAACTGGACGAAGCGTTAGCGCAACTTGAAGCGGAAACTAAGGTGAGTGTGGTATATATTGTCGATAGTTTCGGCGCGCTTTATTCGGAAAGCGTGACGCATCTTGTGAACAAATATAAAAAATTTTTAAAAACCAAAGAAGTCGGGATGCACGCGCATAATAATCAACAGCTCGGATACGCGAATACAATACAAGGCATCATAGACGGCTGTAATTTTGTTGACGCGACTATTTACGGTATAGGAAGAGCCGCGGGAAACTGTCCTCTGGAACTTATTATAGGTTTTTTGAAAAATCCTAAATTTGATCTAAGACCCATTTTGGATGTGATCACAAAAGAGGTTCTTCCTTTAAGAGAGAAGATTGAATGGGGATATCTTTTGCCGTACGCGATCACCGGCATGTTTAACGAACATCCGAGAACGGCTATGGCGCTCAGGAAAACAGCGGATAAAGATAATTATCGTGATTTTTTTGAGAGTATGTCGGCTATGGAAGTAGAGTAGCGGACGAAAAATAATTAATATCGGGGCTGGGTTTTGACGCCTTGATGGGTGAAGAGCACGGCCCCTATTTACACAATGAACAATCATCCCCCTAAACTTCTAATCGCTGACAAAAAAGGACGTGTGTATGATGTGCCTTTTTTATCAGCGGCAGGCATGAAACGCGGGGAATATTTTCGTCTTTTCCCGAGGAGTCTTATCAAATTGCCTTCGGACAGTGAATTGTTTATGCTTCCGGAGAGATTTCCCATCGGTTATGATCCGGACAAACGTTGTTTTGTTCGGGTAAAAAGAAACCCGTTAGTTAAAAATAATGAACCTTGTTATGCTGTCGCCGCTTTTCTTTCCCCGGGATATACCGCGACCTATAATGCCGCGTATTTTCAGTCAAAAAAAACCGGCAAATTGCCGCTTTTCAGTTATTCCGCGGTTGTGTTTTATAAAAACGAGTTTTATGCCGCGGGAATACGCGTTGACAGTGAAAAACGCCAGACGCTTATCGGTATGGATGTTAAAACAGTTCGGAAAAATGTTAAACTTTTCAAAAAGATTTTCCCTGAAAACCGGTTGGTACGGCATCTTGAGACATGCGCGCTTACCTACGGATGTCCCGCGGCTAAGAATTTTTTTCTTAAAAGATATGAAGGGCCTCTTCCTTCGTCGCCTTCGTGTAACGCGAGATGTATAGGATGTATATCTTATCAGCCGGGCAAAAATTGTTCTTCAACCCAGCCGCGTATTACTTTTGTTCCTACACCCGAAGAAATATCGTCCGTCGCGCTTTTTCATATAAAGAATGCCGCTAATCCGGTCGTAAGTTTCGGCCAAGGATGTGAAGGTGAACCCCTTTTGGCGGGAGGAGTCTTGGAGGAAGCGATAAAACGCGTAAGAAAAAAAACAGCCAAAGGCATTATTAATCTTAACACAAACGCTAGCAAACCCGATATTCTGCGCCGCCTTTTTCGAGCGGGTCTTGATTCGATCAGAGTAAGTATTAATAGTTTTCAGAAAGAGTATTACGAAAAATATTATAAACCTGAAGATTACGCCTTAAAAGACGTTCTTAGATCAATAAAAATAGCAAAAACGGAAGGCGCGTTTGTTTCGATCAATTATCTTGTTATGCCGGGGTTTACCGATTCGGATAAAGAAATAAAAGCGCTGAGTAAGTTTTTGTGTAAACAAGAGATAGATATGATTCAGTGGCGTAATTTAAACTATGATCCGATATCATATTTCAAAGAACTCGGGATCAAATCCGAACAAAATGATACCTCCGGTATAGATACACTTATCCGTAAGATGAAAAAAGATTATCCGCGCGTTATGCACGGTTATTTTAATCCGTCACGACTAAGGATCAAGAGATTTAAAGGCGGCGCGGACCGCCGGGCCCACGGACAGACATGAACATGAAAAAACATTATTTAAAATACGGGTGTATAAGTCTTATCGCGCTCGGCGTTTTAGCGCTCTGCGGCGCGGTGCCGAACGCGGCGAAAATAGATATAAACGCGAAATGCGCTCTCATTATGGAAGTGAAAAACGGGAATGTGCTTTTCGCGAAAAACGCGAATGAACGGTTTCCGCCCGCTTCGACGGCGAAAATTATGACGGCAATTGTGGCAAGTGAAAATATGCCGCTTGATACGAAAATCGCAGTATCCAAAAAAGCGGCGGAGGTTGAACCGGTGGTTGCGGGGATAACGCCCGGTGCCGAATACGCGTTAGAAGATCTTTTACGGGCGGCGTTAATAAGGTCCGGAAACGATGCCGCCAAGGTGATATCCGAAGGTGTAGGCTCCACTAAAAACGATTTTTCCGGTCTAATGAACAAGAAGGCTGAAAAAATAGGAATGGGCGATACATATTTTGCTAATGCTTCCGGTCTTCCGACCAGCGCTAAAGACACGCAGTTTGTTACCGCGCGAGACCTTGCCCTTATGATGCGTTACGCGCTTAAAAATGAAACCATCATGAAAACGCTTTCCAAAAAGACTTGCGATATTACCGGCAGTGACGGAAAAAAAATACATCTAACAAGCATAAATAAAACGCTTTTTAACGAAGACGACGCGTTATGGGGAAAAACCGGATATACAAAAGAAGCAAAACGTACATTTGTCGGTGTTGACGCTTCATCCCGGCCCCGTATTATAATAGCCGTGCTTCAGTCCGATGACCTTTGGCGGGATCTTGCTAAGCTTAAGACGGCCGGGCTTGAACTTTATGAAGAGAGGCAAAGATCCGTTTTTACAAAAATCAGAGATTTTTTTGTATCGCTGATTTTCAGATAGTAGGGGCACGGCATGCCGTGCCCCTACGGGGGCGGCGTCGGCGATATTTTAAAGCGGGTGAATGTAAAAGAACCTCGGGAGATGGATATGGAAGATAAACTTTCTATTGCTTTTGTTTGGCATATGCACCAGCCTTTATACAAGGATTTACTGACGGGGAAGTATTACCTTCCGTGGGTGAGGCTTCATTCCACGTATTCATATTATGATATGATCTCAATTCTTGATGATTTTCCGGAAGTAAAAGTAACCTTCAATATGACTGCTTCTTTGATTTGGCAATTATTGGATATTTCCGGAGACCATGGTTTTCATGATGAATACCTTATACTTTCGAAAAAACCCGCCGAAGAGCTGGAGCCTCACGAAAAAGAATTTATTCTTAAAAACTTTTTTTCATGTGATTTCAAAAACGCGATATTGCCGGTGGAAAGATATCATGAACTTTTTAAAAAAAGAGGGGATTCTCTTAAAAAAGAAGATATTCGTTCAAGAAGCAAAAATTTCAGTGTTTCCGATCTTAGAGATTTACAGGTGTTGTTCAATCTCGCGTGGTGCGGCTTTACACTGCGGAGGAAAAACGAACATGTAAAAAAAATGGCGCATAAAGCGCGTTCTTTTACGGAAGATGAGAAAATCGCGCTTTTAAATATACAACAGGAAGTTGTCTCTTCCATCCTCCCCGCGTATAAGCGTATGCAGGATGAAGATCGCGTTGAAATTTCAACGTCTCCTTTTTATCATCCCATATTGCCCCTTTTATGCGGTATAGACGAGCGGGGAGATACTGCTTTTCTGGAAGACGCGCGCGAGCAAATTAAAAGGGCGATTCTTCTTTATGAAGAAGTTTTTCTGCGAAAGCCTCCGGGCATGTGGCCGCCGGAAGCGGGGGTTAGTCGGTTTATAGTGCCGCCTTTGGCGGATGAGGGGATAAAGTGGATCGCTTCGGATGAAGGGGTTCTTTTGGAGTCTTTCAAAGACGAAGGGTTTTCGAGGGAAGAACTGCTTTATAAGCCTTTTAAGGTAGAAGAAGCCTCGCGAAAAATTGATATGGTTTTTCGTGATGCTAGGATCTCAAACGCGATAGGATTTAAATACGCGTCACTTTCGGCAAAAGACGCGGTTTCGGACTTAATGGACAGCTTGAAAAGCATTAATAAGACTTTACCCCGGAAAAAAGGTCCGCGTGTAGTTTCAATTATATTGGACGGAGAGAATCCATGGCCGTATTTTCAAAAAAGCGGCGCGGATTTTCTTTCCCGGATGTATGAACAGATCTCTTCACACAAACAAATGCGGTTTGTTACCGTAAGCGGTTTTTTGAATTCGAATAGAGAAAGAACAAAAATAAAGAAACTTTACGCCGGCAGCTGGATCGACCGTAATTTTGATAAATGGATAGGTTCCGCCGGAAAAAAACTCGCGTGGAAATGTTTGGAAAAAGCTAAAAAGGAAATGATATCTTTCGGAGATTCAAACGCGGAGGCACTGGAAGAGCTGTATATTGCAGAAGGAAGTGATTGGTTTTGGTGGTATGATGATTTCGGGACAAACTTAAATTTTATATTTGACGAACTCTATAGACTGCACTTAAGCAATATTTATTCCGCCATAGGCAGAAGGACGCCTTATTATTTAGAGTCTCCTCTTCAAGCAAGATCTCCGGCGAAAAACATTTCAGGGATCGATACCCCGCTTGAAATGGCGTCCGTGACAAAAGTGCTTATAGTTTCGTCTGAATGTATCCCGTTCGCGAAAACCGGCGGATTGGCGGATTTCTCCGCCAGTCTCGCTAAAACGCTGGGTTCTTTCGGGTGTGACGTTAGCGTGATAATGCCTTTATACAAATGCGTGAGAGACGCCGCGCGGGGCTTAATAAAAGAACCTCGGCATATCAAAACATCTTTTTTTAAAGACGTAAGTGATTTTGAATTATATTCCGCCAGGACGGAAGGCGTTACGGTATATTTTGTGCGTAACGATAAATATTTCGAGAGAGACGGTCTTTACGGTACGGATAGAGGGGATTATCAAGACAACGCGTTAAGATTCGGGTTTTTTTCAAAAGCTGTTCTTTGCGCGATAAGACATTCTGGATTTAAGCCCGATATCGTTCATTGCAATGATTGGCAAAGCGCGCTGATACCTTTTTATTTAAAATACAGCCTCAATTTTGACGATTATTTTAAAAACATAAAAACGCTTTTTACGATACACAACATGGCATACCAGGGTGTTTTCGATAAAATGTTTCTTAAAAAACTGGATATTTCCGAAAGTTTTTTCAATATGCACAATCTGGAATTTTACGGCATGTTGAATTTTCTAAAGTCAGGTATACTCTATTCTGACGCGGTAAACACCGTAAGCGAACGTTATGCCCGAGAAATAATGACGCCTGAATACGGGGCGAGTTTGGACGGTCTTATGCGGGCGGAAAAAGACAAACTTTACGGTATTCCCAACGGCGCGGATTATAGCGTATGGAACGCTGAAAACGATTCTTTCATTAAAACCAATTACAACGCGAAAAGTATAGAAAAAAAAATAGAGTGTAAAAAAGATCTACTTGAATACGCGAACCTTTCTCTTCCGCCGCGCGCGCCGATAGTGGGGTGTGTCACGCGTCTTGCCGATCAGAAAGGGATGGATCTTTTCGCGGGGATAATCGATAAAATCGTTCAATTGGGATGCGGTATTGTTATTCTTGGCCGGGGGACCCGGCAATATAACGAACTTTTTTCCTCTCTTATGGAGAAATTTCCCAAAAATGTGTATGTATGCAATGAATTTAATGACGAGCTCGCGCACAAAATAGAGGCAGGCGCGGATATTTTTGTGATGCCGTCAAGATATGAACCGTGCGGTCTTAACCAAATGTACAGTCTGAAATATGGTACGGTTCCCGTTGTAAGAGCAACCGGCGGACTTGATGATGCTATAGCGGATTTTGATGAGGATAGAGATGTAGCGAATGGTTTTAAATTCGGAGCGCCGAGTGAAAGTGCTTTCTTAAGCGCGGTACAAAGGGCTGTTGAAATATATAAAACGGATCAGCCCGCGTGGAAAAATCTTATGCTGAACGGAATGAAATGTAATTTTTCATGGGATGAATCAGCAAAGAAATATCTGACGCTTTATCGAAAAATAATGATGTAGGGGCACAAAAGCATGTGCCCGCATTATTACCGACATACGAGAATGTTGGCGGTGCGAATAGACGTTGGCCATTCGCGTATGTCTGATGAACAAGGGCGGACACGCGGGTCCGCCCCTACGAATTAATTAATGAAACATACGCGTGGAATAATCGATACGATTTGTAAAATGGACGGTCATTTGTAGGGGCGGACCCATGTGTCCGCCCTGAAGCGTTAATGGTTTTTGGTGTTTGGAGAATAAGCGAAGACACATGAAAGGATATTATGAATACGGATTTTGCTATTGTTCTGCATTTTCATCAACCGGTAGGGAATTTTGATCATGTGATCGAGCGGGCGTGTGATAAGTGCTATATGCCCCTGCTTTCCGCGTTAAAAAAATATCCTTCGGTAAAAATGAGCCTGCATTTTTCGGGATGCCTTCTTGAATGGTTTGAAAAGAACCGCCCCGAAATGATGGGCATTATCGGTGAGGCGGCGCGCTCGGGACAAATAGAAATTGTGGGCGGCGCGTTTTATGAACCCATACTTCCGTCAATTTCCCGCCGTGACGGAATACGGCAGATAAAAATGCTGGCTGAATATGTTGAGAAAAATTTTTCCTTTAAACCGAAAGGGGCGTGGATCGCCGAAAGAGTTTGGGAAGCGGCTCTTCCGTCTCTTCTGCGTGAGGCCGGAGTAAAGTACGTAATATTGGATGATACGCATTTTTTATATTCGGGAATTTTAAAAGATAAAACATACGGATATTACATTACCGAAGATAACGCGAAAAGTGTCGCGGTATTTCCGTCGGATAAAAAGTTGAGATACGGTATACCGTTTGAGCCCGCGTCGGAAAGTATAAATTATATGCGGGATGTTTCATCTAAGCAAAGTTCGCCCCTTTTTGTTTATGCCGATGACGGCGAAAAATTCGGACAGTGGCCCGGGACTTATGAATGGGTGTTTACTCACGGGTGGCTGGAAAAGTTTTTGGATGAACTTGTGAAAAATGAAGATTGGCTTAATACGGTAACTTTATCAGAAAGTTTAAAAAAAAGAGCCCCGTTAGGGCGGGTCTATTTGCCGGCGTCTTCTTATGAAGAGATGTGTAACTGGGCGCTTCCCGCGTCCCAGCAGATCAGAATGGAAGAAGTCTTGAAGGATATGCGCTCATCCGGAAAAGAAGAATTTTATAAGCCGTTCATAAGAGGCGGGTTTTGGCGGAATTTTCTGTCAAAATATCCTGAATCCAACCATATGCATAAGAAAATGATGTTTGTAAGCGGGAAGCTAATGGAACTTTCAAAGAAAAAAGATTCGGGAAATATTTTGACGTTAGCCGAAAAAAATCTTTTTCGCGGACAGTGTAATTGCGCGTATTGGCACGGAATTTTCGGCGGGATATATTTATATCAATTGCGCGGTACCGTTTTTCAGCACTTGATCGAGAGTGAAGTCTTAATGGATAAGGCCCTTTACGGAGGCAAACAGTTCCAAACGGTACGTGTTTTTGATTTCGATAATAACGGTTTTGATGAAGTTATTATGGAAAATAGAAAAACGGCGCTGTATTTTTCACCCTCGGAAGGCGGAATTTTGAAAGAATTGGATTCAAAATTATTATGCCGAAATTTGATAAGTTCCTTGGCGCGGAGAGAAGAGTCCTATCATAAAAAGATTTTGGACGAGTGCGATACCCCTGCGCCGGATAAAGGCCCCGCGGCGCGGACAATACATGATGATGTCCGTGAAGCGGATAGCGGCATCAAGGATCATTTAAATTATGACAGGTATGGAAGATACAGTCTGGTCGATCATTTTTTTTACAGTGATATCAATATGAAAAATTTCGCGGATTCTCGGTATGAAGAAGCGGGAGATTTCATTTTGGTGCCGTATGACTTTAAAGTGGAAGAACTTCGGAATAAGACTCTGCTTACGATGACGCGCGCCGCCGGCGCCGGCAAAGGTAACCTAAGTGTTCAGAAAAAAATAATATTTCAAAAAAACGAGGCGGAGTTTACCGCTAAGTATAAAATAGAAAATTCAGGAGAAGAATTTATTGATTTGGTTTTCGCTCCGGAATTTAATTTAACTATGCCTCACGCGGACGCGGATAAGTACTCGATAGCCCTTAATAAGGAAAAAAAACGTTATTCTTTAAAAGATAAGATCGATGAAGAAAATGTGAAAGATGTGACTTTTAGGGACAAAAACATGACGATGGTGACAATGAGTTTTAGCGCCGCTTGTCGTTTGTGGAGTTTTCCGGTTAAAACCGTGTCGCAGTCTGAGAAAACTTATGAACTTAATTACCAGAGCACGGCTATTTTACCCCGGATAATGCTGGCCTTAAAAAAAGGCGAACGAGCGGAACTCAATATTAGTGTTAAAATTGACCGGTGAGATGTGATTTTAGTTGACATCTGTTCGTTCTAAGATTTACAATCTACTCTTGTTAGAGGTATTTAAATCCTCCATTTAAGATTTACAGAACGGCAAAGGAAAAGTATGAAGCGCGCGAGTTCCTCGAAAACGAATTTCCTTAAAGGCAATATGTTTTCCAAGCGAATTTCCTTAGATAGACAATTTGATCTTCCGCGCGGATACGGCGACAATAAGATCGTTTTAATGGTGAGAGACCCGTGGACCTTTTTCTCGTATTGGGAAATTAACCGGCAAGCGGAAGATAAAGTGAGAAATGAGATCAGCAAAAAAAAACTTACCGCGGTAAAGACCGTTTTGCGGGTATATGAACTTCCTCAAGAAAAACATAACGCCGATAACCCTGAAAAAATATTTGATATAGAATTAAAGGATCTGGCGGATAGCTGGTATATTCACATGGAGGAATCAGGCAAAGAATGTCTGGTTGATATCGGCATATTATGCGCGGGCGGAGATTTCTTTGTTCTATCCAGGTCGAATATTGTACAAGCTCCTTTAGGCAAGATGCAAGAAGAGAGCGGTGTTGAGGATCGGGGTGCTCCGGGGAAAAATAAAGTGTTTGGAATATTCACTTCTATCGATATCGGGAGAAGTTCGTTTCAACTGAAATGAATAGTTGAAACAGAGCTCAACAATAAAGAGATAAAAATATGCCAAAAGGTTATGTCGCTTTAGTTCTGCATGCCCACTTGCCTTTCATTAAACATCCTGAACATGAAAGTTTTCTTGAAGAACGGTGGCTTTTTGAAGCCGTTACGGACACTTATATTCCCCTAATAGACGTTTTTGATAAGCTGATCGATGATGGCGTGGATTTTCGGATAACAGTATCTTTAAGCCCCACGCTTATAAGTATGCTGAAAGACGAGCTTCTTATATCCAGATATTTGAAGCATTTGGACGGATTGATCACTCTTGCCGGATTGGAAGTAAAAAGGACCCGTTCGCAGAAAGAAATTAATGAACTTTCGGTAATGTATCTTGAGAAATTCAAAAAGACGAAACATATATTTTGTGAAAAATACAGTAGCAACATTACCCGCGCGTTCAAAAAGTTTCAAGATCTTGGAAAAATAGAAGTGATCACCTCATGCGCTACACACGGATATCTGCCGCTTATGGATTTACATAAACCGGCCGTAAAAGCGCAGATAAAAATTGCCGTAAACACATATGAAAAAGAGTTTGGAGTTTCTCCGAAAGGGATGTGGCTTCCGGAATGCGCCTATCATCCCGGACATGAAGAGTTTTTAGCCTCAGCCGGTATTGAATATTTTTTTGTGGAAACGCATGGTATATTATTCGGCAAGCCGCGTCCGCGATACGGCGTGTATAGCCCATATATATGTGAGGGGTCTAAAGTCGCGGTCTTAGGCAGAGACGAAGAAAGTTCAAAAGCCGTATGGAGTTCTAAAGAAGGATATCCGGGTAATGCGGCATACCGGGACTATTACAGAGACATAGGGTTTGATCTGGATCATAAATACATAAGACCTTTTATCGACGCCTGCGGGACGCGTGTTAATACCGGTATAAAATATTGCAGAATAACGGGAGAAACCGACCAAAAAGAAACATATGACCGCCGGGCGGCTTTAAGTACCGCGGCGTCTCACGCGGGTAATTTCATGTTTAACCGCGCTAAACAGGCGGAATACCTCGCGGATAAAATGGATAGAGTCCCCATAATTGTTTCACCTTATGACGCGGAACTTTTCGGTCATTGGTGGTTTGAAGGCCCCCAATGGCTGGATTTCTTTCTCCGAAAAACACATTACGACCAGGATGTTATAAAAACTATCACGCCGAGCGAATATTTAAAACTTTATGACAGTCATCCGGTGATAACGCCGTCGGAGTCCAGTTGGGGGTGGAAAGGATACAGTGAAGTCTGGTTAGATGGTTCAAATGATTGGATATACAGACATTTGCATAAAATAGCCGAGCTTATGATAGAATCGGCCCGGAAATATCAAGACCCCGAACCCGCGCGGAAGCGGGTTTTGAACCAAATGGCAAGAGAACTTCTCTTGGCGCAGTCAAGCGACTGGGCTTTTATTATGAAAACCGGTACTTTTTACGACTATGCCGCCGCTCGCGTCAAGGAACATGTTGGCAGGTTTCTCGCGTTTTACGATCAGCTTGAAAAGAATGCCATTGATCTTGAAATGCTGAAAGCGGCAGAGTCAGTGTATAGTTTGTTTGAGGATATTGATTATAAAGTGTACGCGTAGTTTAGTCATATGTCGTATGTAGTATATCGTATATCGTGAAGAACTTTTGCCCGCCGTTACCGGCGGAACTTTAGACGACATACGACATACGAAAAAAAAAGGGAGGAAAGAAATGATGAGCAAGGTTATGGGAAAGTTAAGAGACAAGTCTTCGCGAAAGAAAAAAGAAGCAGTATCAAAAAAGAGTAAAAGTGGCTTCTCACAGATCAGCCCGGATGTTGTGCGTTCTCTGGTAGAAAAAAGGGCGTACAGTTTTTATGAAAAAAGGGGTTGTACTCCGGGAAATGATCTTAAGGACTGGTATGAAGCGGAAAAATCAATAATAGCAGGCCTTAAAAAATAATCGAATTACAGTTGACGTGAACGCGTAGTAAGATATTTTCATGGCGCGCGGATTGCTTTTGGATTATCTTGCTTAAAAGAGAATGGGCTGTTTATTATGAAAGAAGTGTTGAGTGTAATTCTTGGCGGCGGCAGGGGAACGAGGCTCTTTCCTTTGACGAAAGAGCGGTGTAAACCTGCCGCGCCCTTATTCGGAAAATACAGATTGATCGATATCCCTGTCAGCAATTGTCTGAATTCAGGATTTAACCGGATCTATATCCTCTCCCAATTTTTATCCGAGTCGTTGAACAAACATATAAGCCGAACATATAAAATGGACTCTTTCACAAAAGGGTTTATTGAAATTATGGCGGCGGAACAATCCATGGATGACACTAACTGGTTTCAAGGAACCGCGGATGCCGTAAGAAGATGCCTTAAACATTTCAACAATCCGCACATTGAACATATTTTTGTTTTGTCCGGGGACCAGCTTTACAAAATGAATCTGGAAGAGATGTACAGATACCATCTTGATAAAGGAGCGGAATTAACGGTTGCCTGCAACTACGTTAAAGCGGATGAAACATCAAGGTTCGGCATTATGGGGATTGATACCGACCGGAAGATAAATAAGTTTGTCGAAAAACCGGAAAATATTTCAGAAATTGAGCACATGAGTGTAAATGTTAAAAACGAAGCGTCTTTTTTGGGATCTATGGGGATATATCTTTTCAAAAAGAAAACGCTGGTGGAACTGCTTACAAAAGACAAAAAAGATGATTTCGGTAAAGAAATAATTCCGGACGCGATAAGGAATAATTTAACTTACGCGTTTCTTTTTAACGGATATTGGCGCGATATTGGGACAATAAAGTCTTTTTATGATGAAAATCTTTCTTTGACGGATTCAATCCCGCCGCTTGATATCTTTGACGAAGCATGGCAGATATTCACGAGAACGCGGTATTTGCCTCCGGCAAAGTTTGAAAACAGCCGCGTTGAGAAGAGCATTATCGCTGAAGGCGCGATAATCCTTTCTTCGGAAATAAAGCATTCCGTTATCGGGATAAGGTTCAGGGTGGGAAGCTCTTCGAAAATTACCGATACGGTAGCTATGGGATGTGATTATTATGAAACAGTGGAAGAAATGGATAAAAATGCTTCCCAAAACATACCGGCGCTCGGCGTAGGAAAAAATTGTATAATACAACGCGCGATTCTTGACAAAAATGTCAGGATCGGTGACGGTGTTAAAATAGTGAACGAAAAAAACTTGGATATTTTTGACGGGCCCAATTATTTCATCCGTGACGGAATAGTTATCTTGAACAAAAACACGGTAATTCCATCAGGAACGACAATATAAAAATAAAACACGAGGTTAGCGATGCCTGATACGTTTTTGATAACGGTCATTTTTATTGTGATTTGTACGGTTGCCGGTGCTTTTGTGAAGGGACGCGCGAAAGACGCGTGTCTTTGGGATTTTTCGGACGAGAACGTGTTTCTTGAACAAACTGACGGAAAGATCGTTTGGGGCAAACTGAATGTGGAAAATACGGCTTTGGAATTTACGTATTCCGAAGCGTATTTGGACAAAAAGAATAAGCATATAGAGACGAGTTATGTTCTTTATAAAAGCGAATTTCCCCGCGTAAAAATGATCGCGCGCTACGCGGACGCGCTGAACGTGGAAGATAAAAAACAAAGAGAAAAAGAGCTTAAAGAAATAACAAATCCCGCGCGAGTTAAGCGGCTTGGACGGAAAATACATAATTTTTTCGGGACGGTACGTGATTCTCTCTTTGAGATCCTGAATCTTTTTATGGGGCAGGTTAAAACAAATATGCCTGCCGGTAAGGTTTTATCCGGACAGGATAAATATGTCTCAGAGATAAGCCGCGAAGCGCACGCGGCGTTTAATACGGCGTACGAACCGGTTTTAGAACGGTATATCGGTAAAAAAGTTGTTTTGGCAGTGACTGTCGCCGGCGAAAAAACAGAATATTCGGGCATCCTTAAAAATTATACGTCCGAATTTATTGAAATAATGGACGTTTTAATGAAAAGAAAAGCGCCTGATAGTGACGAAAAATTGTATAAAGCGGATGTCGTGATTCCGCGCAATCTATCGGTTGTAAGGCACGCGGGGGAATAAGTTGAAGCAAAACATGAAAATGCTTGGAATATGCGCGAGTCCCAGAAAAAATGGAAATACGGACATTCTTTTGGAAAAAGTTCTGGAAGGCGCCAGAGCGCGCGGTGGGCAAACGGAAAAGATTTTTTTAAGCGATCTTAATATTTCCCCTCTCGAGGAAAAAGAATATGAGAATGCCGCGAAAGAAGGATTGTCCGAGGCCGGTGACGATATGCGTATAGTTTTCAGTAAGATCGAAGAATGTGATGTTTTAGTTATGGCCTCACCAATATTTTTCGGCTCCCTCTCCGCTCAGGCAAAAACCATGATAGACCGTTTTCAGCGCGTGTGGCTGGCGAAGAATATATTAAAAAAAGAAATATTTCAAAAAAAGAAAAAAGGCGCCTTTATTTCAGTGGAAGCGACAAATCGGGAAGATTTCTTTCAAAACGCGAAATCAATTATCAGAAATTTTTTCGCGACAATAAACGTGAAATATGACGGAGAACTTTTCTGCGGCGGAGTGGACAAAAAGGGTAAAGTGATGGAAAACCCGGAAGTGTTAAAAAAAGCACGCGAATTAGGCGCACGGTTAGTGAACGGTTAATGATGAACGGTTTTTGTGAAATTGTCATAGGTTTTTCGTAGGGGCACGGCATGCCGTGCCCCTACAATGGGCAGGAGGTCATTCGTAGGGGCGGACCCATGTGTCCGCCCGTATGAAGAGTTAAAGGTGAAATCGTCCGCCAACAACCTCGTAGGATGGTAGTAAAGAGCACTACCAACCTACGAGGTTGTTGGCTGGGTTTGTGGTCATTCGTAGGGGCGGACCCATGTGTCCACCCGTGATTTGAAATCCCCCCGGATCCCGCCTTTGAAAAAGGGACCCCCGAGGGGATTTTGTTAAAAAAAGGAATAATAAATGACACCATGTGGAAAATGCGAAGCCAAATGCTGTAAGTATTTCGCTTTTCAAATTGATACGCCGAAAAATAAATCTGATTTTGAAAATATCAGGTGGTATCTCGCGCACAAAGGCGTTAAGGTATTTATCGAAAAAAGAAAATGGTTCATGGATATCGCGAATCCATGCCGGTATCTTACCAAAAAACATATGTGCGGTATATACGAAAAACGCCCGCTTGTCTGCCGTGAGCACAGTACAATGGATTGCGAACGTACGCTCGGCAAATTTGACCATGAGCATGCTTTCAAGGATATGAAAGAGTTTGATGTGTATCTTAAAAAGAGGTTTAAACCCAAAAAAACACCAACCTCGTAGGTTGGTTGTAGGGGCACATTGCATGTGCCCGCTTGTGAACCTACGCGGTTGGTGGTAACTCCGCCATGGAGTTTATCCTCGTGCGACCAGAGCTCTACCCATCCTACGAGGTTAGAACTCCATGTCTGATTCTAACAATCATAGACTCACAATTCACTTTTTTTTTGACGAGAGGAACTTGCTAAAGATAGATAATGAGATATACTTTCAAATATGTTTAATATTATTCAATTGATTATCGGAATCGTTTAACTGAAGGGTTTAATCTATGAAAATAGCCAAAAAAATAAGTTTATCATTTCTTCTTACGGCTTTGATCCTTACGGGTATTACGGCTCCTCTTCTTTACAATTTGTTCAGCGTTTCTCTTAAGACTTCCATTTATGAACATCTAAAGACAACCGTTCAATCAAGACAGCACCACATAGAAACTCTTTTACGGTCATACGACCACAATACCAAGGTTCTCGCTACGACGTATTCTTTTACCAATCTTTTTAATGAGAATGAAGATCGCGCGGAGACCCTCGCGCTCGCGGCCGAAAAGATAAAAAGTTTCATGGGAATACATGAGGATTTTTTTTCCATTTTTGTCTTAGATAAAAACGGTAAAGTGATCATATCTAATTTTCCGCAAGAGATGGGGCTTGACAAAAGTGGCACGAAGTATTTCGCGAGCGGCAAAGAGAACGTATTTTCCAAAGACGCGCGTGTTTTTGAACCTTACGGAGTGATCGGAATAGATGTTTCGAATCCGATTAATGTGGACGCTGAGTTTGTCGGAATTGTATGCTCAAAAATCTCGATAATGGATGAAATGTATAGGATATTAACAAATAAGACCGGTTTGGGGGAAACGGGAGAGATATATTTGATCGATGGGGAAGGCTATATGATAAGCCCTTCACGTTTTTTGGATGATACTTTCAAAAAACTAAAAGTTAATACCGAGATTTCACGAAAATTCTTGGAAGATGTTAAAAAATATGGGAAGGTGGAGCATCCGCATTTTCCTCATGTCTATAAAAGCTATAGAGGAAAAAGAGTTTTGGGAGCGCATGGCCATATTGTCGAAGTAGGCTGGGGGATTATTGCTGAGGTCTCTGAAGAAGAAGCGCTGGGGCCGCTTGCCATAATGAAAAAAATCCTTATTGTCATGTCTCTGGTTATTATTGCGGTTGCGGGGTTTATAGGTTTTTTTATATCAAAACGCATAACGGAACCGATACGAAGATTGCAAAGTGGAGTGGCGATAATCGGAAAAGGAAATTTGAACTATAAAATAGATGTGTCCTCTAAAGATGAAATGGGCCGGCTTTCTGAAGAGTTCAACCATATGACGGAAAATCTTAAACAAACCACGACTTCAATAGCCAGTCTCGGCAAAGAAATAGACGAACGAAAAAAAGTGGAAAAAGTTTTAGCAGAAAGCCGCGCTCAACTTAAGGGCATTCTTGATGGTTCACCGGACTTAATTGCTCAAATAGACACCGATATGAAAGTTGTCTGGGCGAATAAAGCGGCGCTGAGTTTATATCCCGATGTTATAAGCCGCTTTTGTTACGAAGCTTATGGTGATGGTACAGGAGGGAAGTGTAAAGGGTGTCCGTGTGAGAGAGCTTTAAAAACAGGAAAAATTGAGACTGCTGTGGTGCATAAGCCTAATCTAAAAGGTCTCGAAGGTGAAACATATTGGGAAGACATAGGTGTTCCGATAAAAGACGAAAAAGGTAAGGTAATAGGGGTTATTGATATCGCCCGAAACATAACTAAACGAAAAAAGGCGGAAGTGGAACTTGAAAAAGCCCAAAACCAAATTGAATACATACTCGGCGTGACTAAAACAGGGCTTGACATAATCGACGAGGAATATAATGTGGTGTATGTTGATCCTGAATGGAGTAAAATTTATGGTGACCCGGCCGGAAGAAAATGTTACGAATATTTTATGGGGGAGGATAAGCCTTGCCGGGGATGCGGCATAGACAAAGCTATGAAAACAAAGAAAATGGTTATAACGGAAGAAAAATTGTCAAAAGAAGGTAATCGGCCCGTACAGGTTACAACTATTCCGTTTCAAGATGAAAATGGGAAATGGTTGTTTGCCGAAATAAATGCTGATATTACCGAAAGAAAAAAATCAGAAGAAGAAACAAAACGGGCGGTACAAATAAAATCGGATTTTATTTCAATGGTTTCGCATGAACTCAGAACGCCTCTTACGGCTATCAGGGAAGGCGTAAGTATTATCGCGGATGAGACAGCCGGAAAACTTACGGATATG
>Ga0265594_1000362_pt1 | contig 37603 bp, 35 predicted proteins | sample saktaG_11_FD_190147 | JGI IMG/M metagenome (GOLD analysis project Ga0265594, IMG submission 190147) | Saline water microbial communities from Sakinaw Lake, British Columbia, Canada - sak_2011_5_24_80m | ecosystem: Environmental > Aquatic > Non-marine Saline and Alkaline > Saline ... | reverse complement strand
TCCTATTACCCACTATCAATTTATATTATAGGTTCTTTCGATATATTTTTCTTCAAACTCAGGATTTCTATCTTCCTGATATTCTGCTTTTTCTCTTGCTTCATATAATTTCTTTATATTTATGTTGGCTGTTACCAGGTGATTTCCCTCATAAGAGGGGGATAAAGATAAAATTCCGTCTTTTTTTTCAGTCATTGATAGGGGAGCAAATATGCCGGCCTTTCCGGTAAAATGCATCCCGGCAATCCATCCGTTTAAGGAGGATTTTAAACCATACAAATATGATTCTTGAACTCTGGGCCAAATCCCTCTTAAGGCTCTCCAGGTAGAATATTCTTCTAAATTAGCAATAGGTAAAATAACCATATCCGATCCTATCTCTCTGGCGATACGGAAAATCTCAAAGTAAGTGGCATCCATGCAAATAGGGCATACCACCTTGCCAAAAGGTAAAGAATATGCCGCCATTTTACTTGCTCTTTTTATTCCTAATTTAACCTCAAAATCAGTAAGGTGCATTTTCTTTTGAGTTCCTATTAGATTTCCATCCGGGCCAAAGAGAGAACCGGCATTATAGATTTCTTCTTTCTCTTTTAAAAGATAGCTTCCGGTATAAATATATATTCCATATTCCTTTGCTAACAGAGAAAAAATTCTTTTAATCCCCGCCTCTATTGGTTTGGCAACTCCTTTAAAAACAGTGGTCAGAAAATAGTTGTTCCCTTTTGAATGTGATTCTTCCTCTCTGTCTTTCTCTCTGTTTTGGGCATTTACTGCTTTTTTATTTAGAATTTGATTTAAGAAGCTAAGCCCGGGAATTAAGCCGAATAAATCAAAAAAGTTATATTCGGGGAATATAATCAGGTGACTGCCCTCTTTTGCAGCTTGGTCTACAAAACCACAAAGCATATCAATATATCTCTCGATGCTATTTACTGGGTGAATCTGCCTTTGAACACAGGAAACCCGAATGTCATCCGGACCAATATCTTCTGAAAGTCCTCTTCTTTCTATCCTTAATTGCTGGCAATATTTTTCTATTCTTTCTAAAGATATTTTTTTATTAAACCATTTTTCAATTAAAAATTCCATCTTCACTGCGCCTATCTTCCTCTAAACATTTTCATCTGCTGATAAAATTCTCGATTCAATTGGGACAGCACGTCAAATTTGGAAATTGCTTTTCTTCTCTTCTTATTATCCAACTCAGCAATTGTTAAACTTTGTTGTCCACTGCTTCTCTTTAAATATCCATCTCCCCCTTCAGTCATTTCCAGAGGGGCATGAATAATTGATTCTCCCCAAAAACTCTGCTCCCCCAAGAATCCATTAAATCCGCTCTCTACCGCAAAGAATTGATTCTGTTGGACTTCTTGCCACAGTCCACTTACCTGTAAAGCCCGATTTTTTTCTCCGATAAATCCTACCGGGGATAGAACAATATCGGCACCCTTTAAAGCCGCCATCCTGGAAACCTGGGGATAAAAAACATCGGTGGAAATTATTAGCGCCAGTTTCCAATCCTTTATTTCTTTTAACTCAATCTTTACTCCCCGGGAAAATCCCAATTCTCTTTCCCAACGTGCTAAATAAATTTGCCTTTGTTTAAGCTGGACTTCTCCATTTATTATCAAACAAGATTCATGATAAATATTGTTTTTTTCTTTTTGCCAGTAACTTCCCGGACAAATTGCTATCTTATAGTTTTGAGATAATTCTTTAACCTGTTCAATGTATTCCCGGGAATCTGCTTCGTCTATTAAGCTCATTATACTCCTATCCGGGCAGCTCAGTTGTTGAAAAAAACATCCCGTAAATCCGGGGAACACTATGATATCAACCTGTTCTTTCATCGCCTTTTCCAGATATTCTTTTATTTTACCAATCAGGGTCTTTGGTTTATCTATCCTTTTCCATTCACTTTTTTGCCATTCTACTGAAGCTGCCTTCATTTATTCCTACTCCCCCCCCCTCCTTGATCAAGACATAATGGAGAGAATAAGCCAGATACCCACAGCCGGAAGCAAATCCGACTCCGGTCTTGGCTTCTCCTGAATCTTTATCAAAGCTCTCCGCCAGAAGACCGTAGTCCATATTTGCATTCCTTAACCATTTCAGTGCCGCGTTTGATAATAACGGATTTAAGATGCTCCCGCATAATCCCAGCCCTGAAGGGGTATGAGGATGGTGATCACAGGCCAGTTCATTTATCCTGGCATTTTCAAAGTAATAAGGATAGTAAGAAGAATAATAATAATCTATCGTGTTTTTAAATATCGGGTCATCTTTATCTACGAATCTATAAAAACAGAGAGTCCCTAAACTCCCGGGAGGGTCATTGTATAATCTGAAATTTCCTTTTCCGTCAGTAGACCATAAAAATATTTTCTTTCCTTCTATTTCCTTAACTAAATATTTATGGATCCCTTTATGGATGTTTTTGATTTTTTGGTTTATAAGCTGGGCTTTTTTTATCTTCCCTTTTTTTAATAAAATATCTCTCAAATTCTGAAATCCTCGCCAGAGAATAACATTATCAATAGTAACCAAAGGGTATTCTGCGGGGTCATCAGAAGGGAGCAAGAAAGTTTTATAGAGGCCAGTTCGGGAATCATACTCTCTTTCTATCCGCTCAAACACTTCTTCCAGAGCCCTTATTAGCGCCTCATCGAAAAAATGGTCTTCCAGGTTATCTAAAAGAATAAAATAGCTGGCTGCTTCATCCAGCTCAAAACCGGGATATAAAACGGTTCCATCAATATAATGGGCATGATTCCCCGGATTTTTACTGTGCATCAGGATCATTTCTCTTACCAGATGTTGATATAATTGAGGACAAACCAATCGGACAGCAGGAAGAGACCATAAAAAACAATCTCTCTCCCAAAATGCTCCGGAAACATAATAGCGGGGGCTTCTTGAAGTTAATGCCAGATATTTATCACTCTCCATATCTTTGGCTATGGAGTAAAAATAATTAAAGAAAAGATTCTCATTTAATCTGGTTTCCAATACAGGGTCTTTGGGATAGGGTATGGTTTTTTTCTTTAGCCAATCCAGAAATTCATGGTAGATTCCGCTATGTCCTTTTCTTTTTAAGTGAATAAGAGTAGCAGAAGCACCATCCGAGTCATAATTTACAGCTATATAGAAACAATTTTTATTTTGGCAGGATATCTTTAAATTTAAGGTTTCCTTTTCTTTAAAATCATCAACTTCAAAATCTTTATCTCCGCCAAAGGCTAAGGCCAGCGAAACTCCTGAAGAAAAAATATTGACTACCGGATTACTCAGCCATTTGTCTCTTCTGATTATTTTTTTTACGTCTACCTGGTGAGAATCAAATCGTAATAAACATACATCTTTTAAATCAAAAAATAAAGATATTTCAATTTCTTCTGAACTTTCAAAACTATAGATCAAACCTTTTTCCTTAAGATCGGTAAATATTCTTCCGGTTACCCTTATCCCGCCTTTTAAAAAGAAGTCTAAATGGGGTAGATAATACTGCTCTTTAGAGGCATCTATTTTTTCTATTTCAATTTCATTTCCTTCTTGATAAAAATGTGGCGTAAATAAATTTGCTTCACCTTTTAATTCTACCAAAGCTTTATTAGAAAGAGATACCACATTTATATTTTTAATAGAACCATTCTGACAATCAATAATCGGTACGCTCAGATAATGATTCCCGCTATACAAAACTTGCTCATTTTTACCTATTTCTTCAGGCCTGGTTATTATTTTATTCATATCCTATTCATTTAAATCCTTTTAACCTTCTGGTTCCTCAATAGCTGAAGCAATCCCTCTAATTCTTCATAATATAAACATTCTACATTCCCCACTAATTATCCTTCTTTTTTATCTCAAAAACTAAAAAATCCGAATATTAATTCGGATTATCAATAAAACGAGCTATAAATATAGGAATAAGAAATATTTGGAAATATCAACAAGGAACGGCTGTATTTATAATATTGCTACTATAAATTCATATCTTGTCTGGGTAGGAAAGCGGATCAGTTATTATAGAAGATGAATAAATTTTTTTATCCACTATCAAGATTATATCATTATGAAGTTGGAGTAATGAAGCAGGAATTTCGGTGTTAATATGCCTTGATATAGCTTTTAAAACTGCTTCTTTCTTCTCTAAACCCCATGCCATTAGAATAATTTTCTTTGATTTCATTATCGTTTTCATCCCCATGGTTATTGCCCTCTTTGGAACTTCATTTAAATTCCTAAAAAATCGGGAATTTGCTGCAATTGTATCATCAGAAAGTTGTATAATATGAGTTTCCGCCTCTAAGTTAATATCTGGTTCATTAAATCCCACATGACCATTTATCCCAATTCCAAGAATTTGTAAATCAATTCCCCCGACTTTCTCGATTTCTTTTTCGTAATTTAGGCATTCCCTATCAGGATCTTTGGCATCACCTTTGGGTATATGAATATTTTTTTCTTCAATGTTTACATAGTTAAAGAAATTCTCATACATATAATAGTGATAACTTTGTGGATGATCAGGAGATAATCCCAAATATTCATCCAGATTAAATGTTACCACCTGCGATAAATCTAACTCGTCCTCTTTATGCATTTTAACTAATTTTCTATACATCCCTACGGGTGTACTTCCAGTAGCAAGACCTAATACTGTATTTGGCTTATTTATAATTTGTTCGGCAACCATTTCAGCTGCCAATTTACTCATCTTATTATATGAACTCATCGGTTTAATTTCCATAATCTTTGCTATATATTACCTTTCCTTTTTTAATTGTATAAACAACCTCAAAATTATCATCCAAAACGGCAATATCTGCCCTTTTACCAGGAGTCAAAGATCCTCTATCTTTATCCAGACCTAAAAGTTGAGCAGGATTTAGTGAAGCCATTCTAACTGATTCTTTTATACTTATACCTATTTTTTCTATCATATTTTTAACTGCCCTATTCATTGTTAAAGTACTCCCAGCCAAATTCCCGGATTCAAGACGGGCTTCATCATTCTTAACCATAACCTTCAAGCCCCCAAGATCATATGTCCCATCCTGCAAGCCAGCTGCTCTCATAGCATCAGTTACGAGAATTACCTTACCCACACCCTTTGCCTTAATAAGTAAATTGATAATTGCTGGATGAACATGAACACAATCTGCAATTATCTCTGCAAATAGATTTTCTTCAGTTAGAACTGCTCCAATAGTTCCTGGTTCTCTATGGTGAATTCCTTTCATCTGATTAAATATATGAGAGGATGATTTCAATCCAAATTTGATAGCAGAAATTATAGTTTCATAATCAGCTAAACTATGTCCTACTGATGGGATAATACCTTTGTTTTTAAGAAATGATGTAAATTTAAAATTCTTATCCAGTTCCGGTGCATAGGTTACAATTTTTATTAATCCATCTGATTTTTCAATAAATTTCTCCATTACTTCTACTGATAAAGGTATAATCAAATCTTCTCTTTGGGCACCTTTTTGTCTTACATTAATAAATGGCCCTTCTAAATGGACTCCAAGTATTTCAGTACCTTCTTTTAGATACTGTTTATTATACTCACTAACATTTTTTAGAGCTTTGGCAGTATCTTTTATTGAAGATGTAACCGTTGTAGGCAAAAAACCTGTACAGCCATTTTTTGCCTTAAATTTACTAATTTCTTTTAATGCCTCATATGTTGAATCCATAGTATCATATCCATTACCACCATGACTGTGGATATCTATGAACCCGGGAATAACATATTCACCTTTATAGACATTGTCATATAAAACTAAGTCCCCTTTCTTCTCTTCTCCAACATATTCAATTATACTGTCATTAATTACAACAATGCCATTCTTCATTATCTTAAAAGGAGTTATAATTTTATTGCCTGAGATAATCTTCTGCTCTTTCAATTTTAATTTTACCTCTAATTTGCTTTTTAAAATATTTTTCCAGGATTTAAAATTAAGTTGGGATCGAAAGCTTTTTTGATCTTTTTCATTATTTCAATTTGTGCCGGCTCTAATGCCATTGAAATATATTTATTGCGCTTACTTCCTATGCCATGTTCGCCGCTAATTGTCCCACCGAGTTCAATTGCTGTTTTATATAACTCTAATAGCAAAGCATCTAATTTTTCATACCACTCATCCATTTTAAATTTTGGATTTTTTATAGGGGTGGGGTGCAAATTCCCATCGCCTGCATGGCCATAACATGGAATAAGTATATTATATTTCTTCGAAAGTTCTTTTATCTTTGTCAAAAATTTTGGTATTTCTGATATAGGCACAACAACATCTTCAAGACTTTGATGTGGACTCATAAATTTCCAGGCCTCTGCAATATTTCGTCTTATTTTCCATACCCTTTCTGATGTCGTGGCATTATCTGCAACATAAATTTCGATTGCTCCATTTTCCGTACATAGATTACCTATTATTTCATATTGTCCTTCCAGTTCCTTTTTGCTGTTACCATCGAGTTCTATTAAAAGCATTGCACCTGCTTTTTCAAAAGGTATTTTCTCATTTAGGTATTCACAAGATGCTTTAAATGATAATTCATCCATAAATTCTATTGAGGTAGGTATAATCCTACCAAATGTCATTATTTTTGGTACAAGCTTGATTGCACTTTCAATATCTTTAAATAAAACAAGTAAACTTACATTTGCCTGAGGAAGGGGCATCAGTTTTATGTATATCTTGGTAAATATTCCAAGAGTACCTTCAGAACCTACCATAAGATGTATTAAGTCATATCCTGTCACATCCTTCATCCTCTTACCGCCGAGATGTACGATTTCACCTGTCGGCGTTACAACTTCAAGACCATATATATATCTTCCTGTTACACCATATTTAACTGCTCTTCCGCCTCCAGCATTTTCTGCAACATTCCCTCCTATATAACATGTCTCAACACTCATTGGATACCCTGCATAAAAAAGCCCATCATCCTTCACAAGGTTATTTATATCATTCGTAACAACACCTGGTTCCACAACAGCTATAAGATTTTTTTTATCTATTTCAAAGATTTTATTCATCTTTTCAAGAGATAACACAATGCCGCCATTTACAGGTATTGCTCCACCTGATAGGCCGCTTCCTGCCCCTCTCGGGGTTATAGGTATTTTATCTTTATTCGCAAGTTTCATAATTTTTGATATTTCTTCTGCAGTAGATGGTTTTACTACGACTTCGGGTTTATGAAAATAGGATTTTTCCGCAACCTCATCATGAGAATACTGTTCCATAGCTTCAATATCATCGTAAATTACATTTTTGCTACCTAATATTTCAATAAGTTCCTTAATAACTTCAGAAGTAACCTTATTGTATATCATCTTTTGGCCTCTCTTGCCTTATATTCTTTAATTCTTTCAATCAAGAGGGGAACTATCTCGTGTAAATCACCTACAATACTAAGATCTGCAAGTTTAAATATCTGGGCATCAGGGTCTTTATTGATGGCAATAATATTTTCTGATGTCTGTATCCCTGCAATATGTTGAACAGATCCTGATATACCATTAGCAATATATAATAAGGGTGAAACAGTCTTGCCACTTAACCCTATTTGATGAGGGTAGGTTTTCCAGCCTCTATCAACAACATCCCGGGATGCACCGACAGCACCACCTAAGATATCAGCTAATTCACCTATCATCTTAAATTTTTCTTTTTTCCCAATACCTCTGCCAGCAGACACAACTATCTTTGCATCCTGCACAGTTACCTGCTGCGATTCATCTTTTATAAATTTTATAAACTTTGTTCTTGATTTAAAAATCTCATTATTATATTTCTTATATATTACTTCTCCTTTTCTATTACTATTAGGAAGGGCTGGTTTTATTGAATGGGGCCTTACTGTTGCCATCTGTGGTCTTGTATTCGGTGTTTTTATGGTAGCAAGAATATTTCCTCCTATTGCTGGTCTTGTCTGTAAAAGGTTATTTGAATTCTCTTCTATATCAAGAAATGTGCAATCTGCTGTAAGTCCCGTTTTTTTCTTAATTGCAATATAGGGCATTAGTGTTCTACCTAATGTTGTAGCTGCAGCTATAAATATATGAGGGTTATATTCATCTAAAAGAGAAACTAAAATTCTTGCATATGGTTCTATAAGAAAATTCTCTAAATGTTTATCATCAACTACATATACCTTATCAGCACCTCTTAAAATTAATTCATTTATATCCTCTTTTTTTACGCAATAGCCTAATATTACTGAGGATAGTGGAGAATTTAACTTTTCTGCAAGTTTTTTGCCTCGGTTTAATAATTCAAATGAAACCTCACTTAGTATGCCATGCCTTTGCTCTGCTAATGTCCACACTTCGGCCATCTTTAATCCTCCCTATATTATGTCTTTGGAAATGAGATAATTCATTATTTTATCTATTGCCTTATTTAAACCATCTTCATCTTTAACTATTAATTTTTCTCCTTCTCTTGATATCTTCTGAGTAAATATCTTAACTACCCTTGTAGGAGAACCATTAAGGCCTAAACAATCATCTTGTGCATTAATAATTTGTGGACCCCATATAGGTATCTTTATTTCTTTTGCTTTCAATTTTCCTTTTAAAGTTGGCAATCTTGGATTGCTTATTTCCTTTACAACTGTTAACACAGCTGGCAATTTCATATCTAAAAGTTCATAACCCCCCTCTACCAGTCTTTTTACCTGAATTGAGTCTTTTTCTACTCTGACTATTTCACTTGTAAATGTTGATATTGGCAAATCAAGGAATGATGCTATACCTGGCCCTACCTGTGCCGTATCACCATCCGTAGCTCTTTCACCACACAATATAAGATCAAAATTTCCTATTTTTTTTATACACTGTGATAACACATAAGAGGTAACCCAGGTATCAGATCCAGCAAATTTCCTATCCGATAGAAGTATTCCATTATCACACCCCATCGCAATTGCTTCTTTTATAGCCTCAATAGCTTTACCGGGGCCCATAGATATAACAGTAACATCACCACAAAATTGTTCTTTTAGTCTTATTGCTTCTTCGATAGCATATAAATCAAGAGGATTTATAATACTTTCAATACCTTCTCTAATCATCGTCCCTGTTTTTTCGTCCATTTTTACATTGCTTGTTTCAGGTACTTGTTTTATCGGTACAATAATTTTCATTCACTATATTTTCTCCCTTAAATAAAAATTGTTTCATTAATTCTTGTAATATTTATCCATAAATCTTATCTTCTTTGGTTCATCTGACATCCTAATCATAATTTATTCGACTATTGCGTAATATAGAAATCATGCAGATAGATCTGTTAAACCTTCATTCATCTTTCAAGGTTTGCTTAACACTTTTTAATAAGTTTTACACCCACCACAGGCATGCCCGCCTTCGATGTTCTACTCTTCGGGTTAATAAAAATGTTCGTACCAGTATAATATTTTCTCTCAAGCAACTTTCTAAAACTCTTTTACTATACTTACAAAAACAAAACCAAACTAAATTAAGTAAATAATCTTTCAAATCGTAGCTCATAACATTTTCCCCTCTTCTATCCTTTTAATCCTGTCATTCCAATGCCACTTACGTAATATTTCTGAAATAATATAAATATAAGAGAAGGTGGGAGTATACCAAATGTAAGACCAGCAAGAATCAGTTGTTGATTTCTTGCAGGGTCAAATGCCATTGCGAGCATTTTCATTCCTACGGGAAGAGTAGTTAATTTAGGTGATGAAATGCTTATTATTAACGGCCAAAATAAATAATTCCATTGAGTAATAAATGTTATTATCGCTATAGTAGCAAGTACGGGTTTTGATAAAGGAGTGATAAGTTTGATAAACATTTTTAGTTCTGATGCTCCGTCGATTCTTGCAGCTTCTAATAATTCATCAGGAATACTGATAATATAAAATTGTCTTGCAAGAAAGATGCCCCATGAACTTACTATAAAGGGTAAAATTAATACCAACTTTGAATGTAGAAGTCCATACCCTCCTTGTCCGAATATATTGTTTCCTCCAATAAGTGGCATTCGACTGAACATAAAATATTCAGGAATTACAAATAAGAAAGCAGGAAGCATTATTGTCGATAAAAAGAAATAAAAAAGCAATTGCTTGAATCTGAAATTATACTTTGCAAATGCAAAGCCAGCGAATGCACTTGTAATCGTAACAGATATAGTAATTGACAAAGACACTATAAGACTATTATTATAGTATAGGAGAAATGGGACTTCTGCTATTACTTTAGAATAATTATTCCATTGTGGATTCTTAGGCCACAATACAGGGGGTCGTGCTACAAGTTCTGCTCTTGTTTTTAGCGAAGAAGATGCCAACCAGAAAAAGGGCAAGAGCATACTAATGCTTATTGCCACCAAAATGATATATATAGTTATATTTGAAATCATATTTTTTCTTTTTTTATTCAATAAACATCTCCCTTTTTAAGAATACTAATAATTTTCACTCTTACTTTTTCCGAAGCTTTTTAAAAATATTATAGATGTAGTAAATAATAGTAAAAATAAGATAAATGCTACGGCAGAAGCTTTCCCCATTTTTAAGTATTTAAAAGCTGTATGATACATATATAGTATCAGTACTTGCGTAGAATTTGCTGGGCCACCTGGCTCCGCAAGTTTTTGTCCTGTAAGCCCAACTACAAGATCAAAAATCTGGAAGGAATTTATAAGATTTATTACCATAAGAAATAAAATTACGGGTTTAAGTAATGGCAATGTTATATAAAAAAATTTCCGTATTTCATTACATCCATCTATTTCTGCTGCTTCATAAAGATTTAATGGGATTTCTTTAACCCCCATATATGAAATAAGGATATTTATACCTAAGGTTGCCCATATGCCAACAAAGGTGACAGAAAGCATCGCGGTTTTTGTGTCCCATAGCCACTGTGACGTAGGAAACTTAAATGCTCTAAGAATTATATTTATCGGTCCCCAAGTAGGATCATAAAGAAAGGCCCAAACCATACCAATTGAAATTAGTGGAACTATTGAAGGAACAAAAAACACATATCGCAAAAAAGCATTTCTTTTTAATTTTGAAAGTAGAACAGCAATGATTATTGATAGGGGGATCCCTAATAGAAGTATGAAAGATGTGTATGATGTTGTATTTTTAAGCGCTCTTAAGAAAATAGGGTCTTTAAAGATATCTACATAATTTTTAAAGCCTACAAATCTTGATATCAAAACAGGTTCTAGCATATTCCATCTTCTAAAAGAGATGAAAATCGAAAACCCGATAGGAAAAATAATAAATATCAAATAAAAAATTATTGGTACAAGAAGATATAAATATGCTATTTTTTGATATCTAAATTTGAATTTACTTTTCACAATTGATTTCTTTCTCAATAAAATTTTCAAGGGGTATCTTTGCAAGATACCCCTATTATCGTTCTATTAATTAATCTTTAGAAAGAATAGCATTAATTGCTTTAACCGCGTCGTCTAAAGCTTGCTTTGAAGTCTTTTCTCCAAGCCATGCATTTGTAATTTCATTCATCAATGTTATTTTAATTTCAGCACCATTGTATATATTGTCTTCTGCTATTGAGTATTTGAGCTCCTGCACAAAGGTTTTTGTATATTGATCAAATAGTTCATCATAGTGATTGTCTATATCTATTTTTCTACTTGGAATAGCTCCTATTTTTTCAACGAGGTAATCACCCATTCGAGTGGTTCTCTTGTCTGCTTGTATTTGCCCTGTCAGCCACCTCAAGAAGTCCCATGCTTCTTTTTTATATTTACTTTTGCTATCAACACATGCAAACCACGTATATAATAAGGTTGCCGGTTCTTTCATTACTGGAGATGGAGCAACGCCAACATATTGATAATCATCTCCCATAGTACCTTTAAGATTACCTTCATCCCAAGGTGCCATAATCATCATCGCAATGTTTCCATTAGGAAAATCCCAAACACTACCACTGATGTCAGTAATACGCTCTTTAAAGAGTTTTACCTCTGCTTCTAATGCTTCTATACCTTCAGGACTATTGATTATACATTTTGTTTTATCTTCATTTAAAAAACTTGCTCCATTAGAATATGCCAAGGAAAGGTAAGGGTGTACAACAGCCGATTCCCAGCCCGCAAGAAATACAAAACCATATTGAATAATATTTCCGGCTTTATCGTATTTTGTACATTCCTTAGCAACATTAATTAGTTCATCCCATGTTTTAGGTGGTTCAGAAAAACCACTGTCTGCAAGTATTTTTTTGTTATAGACGAGGCAATAGTTATCGATTTCCGTTGGTATTCCCCAAATTTCGTTATTTATTGTAACTCCGTCTACTGCAACCCTTTCGTAATTTTCATATACATCATTTCTAATGTCTTGGGGTGGCATATCCAAAACATTGCTTTTAACTAGATCTACACCCCAAAGTGAATAAACATGATATATATCAGGTGCATTTCCCGACATATGAGATATCGAAACCTTTGTGAGATAATCCTCGAATGGGACAGCAATTTTTTCAAATTCTATATTAGGATTGAGTTTCGTATATTCTTCTAGATATTTATCAAAACCTTCCCTATTAAAATCTGTATGAATAGCTATTTTTAGAACAACCTGCGTAAACGCTGTACCTGAAAAAACGATTAAAAGCATACCTATAACAAGAACAAGGATACTAATCTTTTTCATAACTTTTCAACTCCTTTTTATTTTTCGATACAAAAATTACTATTAATCTCATATCTCTTATAATATTTTCTCATTTATCACCTCCCTTAGGTAATTTTCTTTTACCGTATCGTGTTCATATCACTTTCTTATCTATCATGCTGTGTTAATATGTGCGAATATTTAGCAAATATTTTTCTATTATGTGATAATGGAATTTTTGCGACATTTGGTGAAACAAATACGTCTAATTTCTCTCCCATTTCTAAGAGTTCACCAGCAATTTGAGCTATAAGTGATTGTAGTATCGTAATTATTGCTATGGTAGTAGAAGGACAAATTTTCTCGGGAAGACCATCTATCTTTACAATAGAATCTTCCGAAGGTGCACAATTATCGATTACTATATCAGCAATATCTGAAAGTTTTTTACCACTCGAATGTGTAGATTTCGAGACCTTTTGATTTTCCATACAAGTAACGGCAACAACAAAAAGTCCGTGTTTTTTAGCATATATTGCACTCTCTACTGGCGCAGAATTTAAACCACCATGCGAAAAAACGAGGAGCACATCTCCAGATCTCATACCTTGCTCATCTAAAAAATTTTCCATGTACCCCTCTACTCGTTCCAACCATAAAAGATCTTTTACTCCTCCTGCTCCTACCACTGTAGACCAAAGCAGTCTGGGATTTAGCAATGGGTGGAACCCGCCCTTAGATGCTACAAAACTTCCATATCTTGGGAAAACTTCCATAACAGGAATAGCTGAGTGCGCACTACCAAAAACATGAACTAATTTACCATCATGTATAGCAGTTGCCATAAGTTTCGCAGATTTTTCTATATTTTCCGCCTGAGTAGTATAAATCTTCTTTAAAATATTATTTATCTCTTTAAAATACTTTTCTCCAAACACTAACATTTTACCTCATCCTTTCAAATACTATTTTTGCAGCACCTATAATCCCTGCTTCATCGCCTAGAGATGATGGTACTACGCGTAAATGTTTTATTGCAAGTGGATTCGACCATTTTTTTAATGTTGCTTTTAGTTGAACTTCAAAAAATTTCCATAAATTTGAAACCCCTCCTCCCATAATAATAATCTCCGGATTCAAAATACTCACAATATCAGCAATCCCAATACCTATTTCTCTCCCTAACTCCCTAAGAACCTTTAGAATGTCGGAATTACCTATTTCTGCCTGGGTTGATATAAAAAGAGGATCAAGCTTCATTTTCCGGGTTATAGAGGGACCAGCGACCCTATATTCAAAACATCCTATTTTTTTATATTCAGGTAAATAATTCTTGTCAGTTATTAACCATCCAATACTACCTGCAATTCCTTCAGAACCTCTATATATTTTCCCATCTAACATTAGGCCAGCACCTATACCAGTCCCTAATATCAGGAAAACTATATTTTTATATCCTTTAGCAACTCCTAACCATTTTTCCCCAATTAACATAACATTTCTATCACTTTCAATAAATATTGAAGTTTTGGGGAAACGATCATGTAAGATTTTAGAGAGAGGAAAATCATCCCAACCTGGCAAATTGGGAGCCCAGATGTTACCTGAAGATTTTATTACTCCTGGTATGGCTATCCCAATGCCAAGAATATTTGTTAAGTCGAATTTTTCAATAAAATTACAAATTTGCTCACTGATTTGGTACGATGTATTCCTGTTAATTCTTGCTTTATAGTGATTAAGGATCTCCCCGTTGTCCTTTACAATTCCAGCACGTATATTCGTACCACCAAGATCAATACCTACAGAAATTTTTTTCATTTATTTGCCTCTAAGTCCTATTTATTCGAAGCCTTTCTTCTTACCAAATTAATTGATATACTATATCTATCCCCGCGCATTATCGATTCTGCAAATTCTATCGGTTTACCGTTTGACAAAAATGCGGTACGTTCTACCATAAAACCTACTGCTGGATAGTTTAAATGCAATAATTTAGATATAGATTTTCCCAAAATAATCGAAGAATATTTTTCTATTGCATTGGCTATTTTGAGTTGGTATTTATTTTCTAATAATTCATAAAGAGATCCAGAAACATCTGAACTTTTTAAATCAGGAATAAAGTCTTTTGGGATATAACAATTTTGTATGCCCATCGGTTCATCATTTGCGAATCTTAATCGTTGAATAAAAATCACATTACTTTCAGGTAATATTTTCAAGATACTTGTTATCCGTTTATTTGCCTTAGAGCTTCCAACATGTAAAACTTTCGAACTTGACTTCATTCCTCTTTTTGCCATTTGCTCCGTGAACGATTCAAGTTCAATTGGCCCCATATCTAACTTTTTATTTTCAACAAAAGTACCTTTGCCCTGATGACGTACTAGTAATCCTTCAATAACAAGTGCATTTAAAGCCTGCCTGGAAGTTGTTATCGAAATATGGTAAAGGTTAGCAAGTTCTTTTTCAGTTGGGATTTTTTCACCAACATTCCATTTCTCATTCTCTATTTCTTCCCGCAAAATTGTTTTCAATTGATAATATAGTGGAATAGGATTATTTTTATCAAGATAGTTGTTAATTATATTATTATTCATTTATCATCCATCTTTCATCCATTAATCATTGTAATGTTACAATATCATATCATTGTAATAATATCAAATATTTTTTAAATTTTGTCATTTAAAAATTATAAGTGCTCAGCATAAACCATAATCTAAAATCAAAAAATGATTAGATATTTTAAATTATTTTTCAGATTCATAAAAAGTTCATCAACCCTCAGATCAAAAAACTAATTAATTCTTATTTAAGAAAAGAAATATGTCTAACAAACCCTTAATATCAAAAGAGCTACCTCTGGAGGATATGACTGTAATCTTTATCAGATAGTTTTATTAGATAAAGATAGAATTCTTCTTCCTCCAGCAGAAAGATTACGGAAGAAACTGAAGAAGCTATCTCCGGGATGGCAGAAGAATCTCCTTCTCCCAATCAAAATAATCCTAATAAGATAGATACTGATGATAAAAAATCTTTAAAACAAGAAAAGATAAAAGAAGAATTGAAAAAATTAAATCTGGATAAAAAATCGATTGATAAAATAATCTTAAATTATTCCTTAGAGGATATCGAGGGAAAAATAGATCTAATTAATACAAAGAGGAACGTACTAAATCCTGCCGGCTGGCTAATTAACGCCCTGCAAGCCAATTATCTTAATCCTGAATCATATAGAGAAGAAAATGATGAGGAAGAAAAAATAATTGAAACTGAAGAAGTAGAGTCGGTAAACAAAGTAATAAAACCAGAGAAAATAAATCTCGAAAAGAAACCAGAAGAAGAAAAGGCTATCCCGAGGAGAAAAACTAAAGATGATCTATCTTGTACCTCCTCCTTAGTATTGAGGGGATAACCTCTATCCCTGCTCTTTTCCTGGTTAACTCCTGATACTCGGAGGTTCCCATCTTGGTGATAAGCTAGGAGCGTTGCAACTTAGTTTCTGAAACTTTAAAGAGTGTTAGTTACGCTTCAAAAGTGCACTCTTTAAAGGCTAAAATTATAGCATTTTTTACAAATTATTAAGTCTTTAATTATTTTTTAGCAGAAACAGATAGAGATTTTAGGTAGATATGAGGAAATTTGTATTTTCCTTCTATCCATTTGGATTTATCCCCTAAAGCAGCTATACTTTTTAGTTCTTCTATGGCATTGCCGGCAATCATCACATTTTTAACCCGACCTACTATCTTTCCCTTTTCTATCTTGTAACCCAGCTGTACATTATTAGAGAAGGCTCCACTTATTATATTTCCCTGTCCCAGCCCAAGAACCTGGTCGATGATTATCCCTTCTTTTATATCTTTAATCATTTCGGAAAACGATACTTTTCCTTCCTCCATTGCTAAATTACTTATACTAGGGGCAGGTTCGCTTTGTGAGCCGGCTCTCAAACCATTTCCGGTACTCTCAACCCCGGCCATTCCCGCTGTTTGCAAATCATAATAAAAATTCTTAATCTTCCCCTTTTTTACCAAGGGAATCCGTTTCATCTCTACTCCTTCATCATCAAAAGGAGCACTCCCTAAAGCAAAATTTATAGTGCCATCACTATATAGAGTCAACAGATCACTCCATAATTTCTTATTTTTCTGGGCAGCTAACGGTGAAATCTTCTTCAAGACCATCTTTCCGTTTAACCCGCTGATTATGGGAAGAATTAAAACCAACGCTGCCTTGGGGGTAAAGATAACCGGCATCTTCCCGCTTTCTACAGGGACAATTTTCTCTCCCCATTTTAAATTTTCAATTATCTCAGAGGTCAATTCTTCAAGCTCGAGATTGTCTTTCCCGAATTCAAGAGAAGAATAAACCATTAACATATCTTGATTTTTTATTTTTTGAACCATCACCGAATAAGCAATCGCCGTCTTACTATAGGAAAAATTACCTCCCCGAGAATTAAAATATTCTACCTCACTATAATCTTTTAAAATAGTTACATCACAACGTAATTTTCGGTCAAAATCTTTTACTCTTCCTAAAATATCTTCGCCAATCTTAACCATCTCTTCTATGCTTTTATCTTCTACTTTTCTGTCATATATATTTATCTTTCTTTTCTTACTTCTTTTGGCTTCTTCTGGGAAATCAAAAGACGCTTTTGCCCCAAATTCAGAGGTAGCCGCTGCTTTTTCAACCATTAAATCAAAGCCTTCACTTCCTGTAGATGAAGAGAATCCTATCCTTCCTTTGTTTACTACTCGTAAGGCCTTCCCCTCACTCTCAGAAATATCGATCGATTTTAATCTATTTACTTCAAAATTTACCGGAATAGTTTTGCTCTTAACTTTAAATAGTTCGGCTGAGTCTACTTCTTTGCAGGCTTGCTGTAACAATTTTTCCATCTTACTTACCCCCCACCACTACTTTTTTTATCCTGAGGTGGGGACTACCAAAAGACACAGGCAGAGGACCTTGCCCTGCTTTCCCGCATCCCCCGCCTGATTCAATCATCTTTAAATCATTTCCTACACCCTCAATGTTAAGAAGGGTGGTAAATAAATTTCCACTCAATACTACATCTTTAACCGGTTCGGTAATCTTTCCATCTCTTATCATAAAACCTTCCCCGGCACTAAAAGTAAACATCTCAAAAGTAGTCATCCCCCCATAGCAGTCCTTGGCATAAATTCCTTTCTTTATTCCGGATAATAAATCTTTAAAAGGAGTATCTCCATTTTCGATATAAGTATTGGTCATTCGAACAATAGGCTTAAAGCGATAATTAAGGGCACGGGCATTTCCGGTTGGTTCTTCCCCCATTTTAGCAGCAGTCTCCCGTGAATGTAATCTGCCTGTCAGGATTCCCTCTTTTATCAGATAATTTTTCCTGGTCATAACTCCTTCATCATCATATTTGGCAGAACCTAATAAATCCGGGATAGAACCATCGTCAACTACATTAAGTTTGGGTGAGCCAAATTTCTTCCCTAATTTCATTAAAGCGCTCATCCTCTCGTCTTCATATAAAAAATCAGCTTCACTAAGATGTCCAAAGGCCTCATGGATAAAAACCCCGGCTAATGTCTGATCTAAAATAACCGTATATTCCCCGCCTTCCACCGGCTGAGCCTTAAGAAGATTGACTGCCCGAAAAACTGCTTTTTGTGCTTTGGTAGAAATTCTTTCCATTATTTTAAAACCCTTGGTAGTTCCAACACTTTCACTGGCTAGCTGAACATTGTCCCCCTCCCGGGCTATGGCTGTAAAGTGCACACTTAAAAACGGTTTTTCCTGTTCGATGTAGCTGCCTTCCGAATTGGCAAAATAAGTAGTAGAAAATCTGTCGGTATAGATTACATTAGAGGATTGAATCAAAGGATTAGATTTCATAATTATACTATTATAATTTTCCATTAAATTTTTCTTTTCTCTTAAACTTACCTGACGAAAATCCTTATCTAATTCCCGCTTAATTATTTCCACAACTGGCGAAATAACAGCTAATTTGCTTTCTTCTTTGCCAATCAAACTCGCTACCTCTATTGCCTCTATAACTTTCTTTTCTAAATTATCAAACTGATTAAAGGAAACAAAGCCCCATCCCCCTTTTACCAGGACACGAACATTTCCTCCTGTCTGTTGGGAACAATTTATCTTTTCTAACTTCTTCCCTTGAAAATGAATGGTAGTGGCTTCTTTCTTTTCCGCCCTTATCTCAATATAATCTGCTTTATTCTTTTTATCTTCTAATACCTTTTCTAAAATCTCTCTCACTATTTTTTCTCCTTTGAATGCTTTTTCTAATCTTCTTCCGTTTCACTTATTTTATCTTTTAATATTATTTCTTCGTCTAAATAAACCGGTCTCTCTAACCACCAAATCCACTTACTCCACTTTTCATTAAAATTTCCACTTTCTTCTTTTATGTTTATAAAACCACTTATTTTGGCCTCTATTTCATCAGCATAATGAAGAGCAATAGCAGTTAATATGCTGGGGAGTTTTGGTGAGCCGAATTCAAAATGACCGTGATGACTTAAGAGAGTATGTTTTATCATTAATTCTAAATCCGGAGGAAAATTATCCAAACTCTTTATTTTTTGGTCAATCATCTCCAACCCTATAGCAATATGACCTAAAAGTTTGCCTTCATCGGTATATTCAATTACTCTGTCATAAGTATATTCTCTAACTTTGCCTATATCATGGAGTAGAGCCATAGTTATCAAAAAGTCACGATTTACCTCTTTGTAAATATCACCTACTGTTTCACAAATCCTGACTAAATTACAGGTGTGTTCGAGCAAACCTCCAAGATAAGGCTGGTGTACTTTTGTAGCCGCCGGGGCTTTTTTAAATTTTTCTACAAATTCCTGGTCGTCAAAAAAAGTCTTTAATAACCTCTTTAAATAAATATTTTTCATTGATTCTATATTTGAATATACTATACCCATCAGTTTATCTAAATCTTTTTTTGATTGGGGCAAATAATCTGAATAATCTAAATCCAGGGGGGCGGTTTCGGTAAGAGAAGAAACTGTTGCCTGAAGGGTCCCGTCACTTTTCTTTCTGGTTACGTGTCCTTGGACTCGGGCAAATTCAATCTTGCCCAGCTCTTCTACTTTAGCTGAAGAAACATCCCAATTTATAGCTTCAATTTCTCCGGTCTTATCGGCAATTTTAAAAAACATATCTATGGTTCTTTTATCCCGTCTTACTTTAAACTCTTTATTTTTTAATAAAAAAACATCATTAATCTGTGTATTCAAACTTAAATCAGTCACCATTTGTTTTTTAACCAAAACACTTCACTCCTTTTTTAAAAATTCTGAGGTCTTTATCATTGAACATAAATATTCGTTATATTTTTAGTTAAAATTAAATTTGTTTTATTATATAATATTTTATTCTCTTTAGGAAATCTTTTAGTTAAAGGGTTATAAATACCTTTAAAGATTAGACATTTAAAATAACAAAAAGCATAATTTAGAGAATCAGTTCTTTTAAAAATATTATCTAAATTATGCTTTCTAAATTAACTTAAATTTATTAATTAAAATAAGCTATATTACTGTTGGTTTAGCAACTGAGAAGCTGCTTCTTGGTCGATGATTATGGTTACGTCATTATGAAGTTGAAGAACGGTTGCCGGCACCTTGGTAGTAATAGGACTATTTATTGTTTTTTCAATAATCCGGGCTTTTCTTTTGCCGTTAGCCAGTAAAATAATTTTTCTTGCCCGCATAATAGTCCCTATCCCCATAGTGATAGCTTTTTTGGGCACTTCCTGAGGGGTATTAAAAAAACGAGAATTCGCCCGAATCGTTTTAGCATTCAAGTTTACTAAATGAGTTTTAGTATTTAAACTGATATCCGGTTCATTAAAACCTATATGACCGTTATCGCCAATCCCTAAAACTTGCAAATCAATTCCACCGCTTTTTTTAATTAAAGCTTCGTATTGCGCACATTCTTTATCTATATTTTCTGTAATTCCATTTAATAAATGCACATTTTCTTTTTTAATATTAATGTTTTTAAAAAAACTATCCCACATAAAGAAGTAATAGCTCTGTGGATGTTCCGGAGATAAGCCATAATATTCATCCAAATTAAAAGTAATTACTTCTGAAAAATCCACCTTCCCTTCTTGATTTAAACGAATTAACTCTTTATACGTACCATTTGGTGTGCTGCCTGTAGCTAAACCTAAAACAGTATTTTTTTTGTTTATGATTTGCTCAGTAATTAACTGAGCAGCCTTGGAACTTAACTCATGGTAATCTCTTACTATAGTAACTTTCATATCTATTTTCTCCTGTAAACTATCTTACCGGCTACCATAGTTAGTTCGGCCTCTAAGTTTTTATTTAAAATAACTATATCGGCATCTTTGCCAGGCTCTAAACTGCCTTTTTTATCGTCTATTCCTATAGATTTCGCCGGGTTATAACTTGCCATTTGAATCGCTTTTGGCAAGGGGATACCTACTTTTGTTACCATATTTTTAACTGCTTTACCCATAGTTAGCACACTACCAGCTAATGTTCCATCCTTTAATCTCGCCTGCCCTTTATTAACAGTAACTTCTTGTCCTCCCAAATCATAAGTTCCCTCTTTAAGGCCTGCTGCTCTCATGGCATCAGTAATTAAGACTATTTTTTCGCCTTCTTTAATTTTAGTTAATATTTTCAATACAATTGGGTGGATATGTATACCATCAGCAATAACCTCTACTGTTAATTCTGGAGAAGTTAAAGCCGCTCCTACCACACCCGGCTCCCGATGGTGCAGTTCTCTCATAGCATTAAAAGTATGGGTAACATGAGATAGCCCGGCCTTAATACCAGCTTGGGTCTGGACATAAGTTGCATTGGAATGCCCTACAGAAGCAATAATTCCCTGTTTATATAAATATTTAATAAGATCAATTGCTCCCGGCATTTCTGGCGCTATAGTTACCAAACGAATTAAATTACCCGAAGCCTGATTAAATTCCAAGAACTCCTCAATGGAAATTTTTTTAATATCCTCTTCTTTTTGAGCCCCTTTCTTTTCAGGGTTAATATAAGGTCCTTCCATATGTATCCCTAAAATTTCAGCACCCACAGTTCCTTTTTTTACTGCCTCACAAATGCTCCGAAAACTTCTAATGATTTTATCTTTACTCATAGTCATTGTAGTGGGAAGAAACGACGTGGTACCAAAATGAGAATGAGCAATGGCAATCTGGTTTATGGCTTCATAGTCTCCATCCATTACATCTGAACCACCGCCACCATGAACATGTATATCAATATAGCCGGGAACTATAAATTTATCTTTACCTTCAATGACCTCTGCTCCTGTCAATGTAGCAGTACTTAGCTCTTCTTTGTTCACTATTTCTTTAATTCTTCCTTTTTCTACAATGATAGCCTTACCGCTGACCAAGTGAAATGGAGTGATAATTGTACTATTTATTATAATAATTTTTTTGTTTTTATTAATCATTTTACTCTCCGCTTCTTGTTAATATAATCTATGGTAAAGTAGGCAAACTTGCAGCAGCAATGGATTGGCCTACCCTCCTAATTGATTCATCAGGAAGGTGTAAAGAAATATTTTTAAATAATTCTGGAAATTCTTCTTTTAGTACCTGCTCTGCTTTTTGTAAAATTATTTGACCACCCTCTCCAGAAGTAACCCGACCTAATATTAATATATGTTTTATATCATAAAAATCAGCATAATAAGCAATACCGTAACCTAAATAACAACCAATTGTTTCAAAGACCTTTCTTGCTCGTTTATCTCCTTTGTTCATTAATTCCTGAACAAATTTTAATTTCTCGGCAGAAGTTTGTTTTTTATCAAAAACAATCCCTGCCTTTTTAGCAAGTCGTATAACCGCTACCTGTGAGAAATATTGAACTCCACATCCTCGATCACCAGACCACTCATCAACAGATGCTTCAGTATGGAAATCAATAGGCGCAAAAGCCAATTCATTTAACCATCCAGTAATGTTTCCATCTTTATTGATATATCCTCCTGCTTCACTAGAACCCATAGCGATACCTAATACTGAATTTGTTTCCAAGGACATAGAACCGGCCAGGGCAGTAATCTCTCCATCATTTATTATTTCCAAAGGGACACCCCATTCCTTTTGTATATCTAAAAAAATGTGTTTTACTCTTTTTTCAAAAAGATCAGGAGAAATTCCACGAAATATTGAAGCACTCATTACACGATTATTTATATAGACCCCTGCGGAGCTTCCCCCTATAGCATCAACGCGGGGCATATGAACTGCAGCATGGTGCAACATAGACATAATTTCGTGATAATGATAGTTTGGATTAGTTTGTATGCTAGGGTTCCATACTACTTCCTCACTAAAGACTGCTTTACCATCTATTACCGCACTTACTTTTCTATCACTTGCTCCGAGGTCAAAACCAATACGACATCCTTCAAGATGACCACCCAAGGGAATTGACTTTTCTTTGGTAGAATAAATTTTTTTAGTATTACTAATTTCTACAGTGAAAGGTTTTTCGTATATATTAGACATAAACTTTACATCAAAAGCGCGCTCTCCTTTAGAAGAATATACTTCTTTAATAAATTTCCCAATTTTACCGGGTCCGGCTATGGTTAGCTTGTACCCACCTCGAAGCCATAACAATGTTTTTACTAAGCGTTCAGTATATAATAAATTTGTCGAAGCCAATTTATGTTCCTGAGGGAAAATATGTGTCCTAAAAATTGAGACACCCCCATCGTTTCGCTCTAAACCAACAGCAAGGGGCAGCCCTTCTCCTGAAGAACGAACCGCATCCAGAAAAGCATGATTCCATAAAACAGCCGGGCAAAAATTATCATCAAGCGGAGGAATTGCTCGGAGTTTTATTAAAGGAATTAAATTGCAAAACATAATTTATTCATAACCTTTCTTTTATAAATTATAAATATGGTTCCAAAAATTTTTTCGCTTCTAATATATCTTTCTTCTAGGGGATATCCCTGGTAAACATTTTTAAATAGATTAGCCGGACAAAAGTTGACAGGAAACATCCCCTTTGCTCTATCACTACAAAACTTATTCCTCTTTCTTAAAACTGACAAAGATATCATACCCACCAATACCGCTTTTATAATTTAAACCTGTAAAGAACATAAGCTTCCCATCTGTCCAAAGACTTCTTTCAACTAAGTTGGTATTAATTGGGTCACCCAGATTTTCAGGGACACCATCCGCGCCTTCCAAAACCCAGATATCATAACTTCCCAACGAACCTTCTCGGTTAGAGTCAATATATATCCTCCCGGATTCCTCATCCATAAATACACTCCACTCATTAACTTCACTATTAATTTTACCTTCAAGAGAAACCGGAGTAGTCTATTCGCCATTTTTCTTAACTGATTTCCAGACTCCTCTACCACCACAAACTTGCCTTCCACCGAAAGAACCATTGGATATTATATACATCAGTGTTTCGTCTCCACTAACCCAAATATCCCAATCTTGCCCATCACTACTTACAAGTTATGTCCAATGTCAAGAATTGGCTCCAATCCCCAATCCTTACTGCAAAAAGCTCCATCAGTTATAGATACAGGATATATCGTCCTACAATAAGACCAATCTCAGAACAACTAACTTCATAAAGATACCTCAACCATTTCACTGTTAACATATCTTTAATAATAAGCACTATTTTTTTACATCTCTTCGTAAGCTTCTCTACAACTTTTCCTTAAGAAAATTCGTTGTTTCCTTCAAAACTTCTTCCTCCCAGTCTACTCGATTATAAGTATGGTCTGCCCCTTTAATTTTCTTTAATCGAGAAGAAGGTAGAACTTGTGTAAATCGATAAGCATGCTCAATAGGAACAGTCTTATCTTCAGTACCATGAATAATTAAGGCTTTCCCTTTATATACGGATAAGGTTTCAAGTTTTTTTACTTGAGAAAGGGTAGTTAAAAAAGACCTTCCTATCTTGTTTCCACCCGAATCAGTATAGCCTTTCTTGGTCAGTTCATTACGTTGTTCTTCAGTTTGCTCCTGTTTTATAAGTTCTTCAAGGTCTGCCACTGCTGACCAAAGGACTAAGCACTTAATATCATCTCGCTCAGAGGCCACCAAGCGAGCAATATATCCACCTAAACTTAAACCCACAATCCCCAGATGTTCTCTATTTACCAAAGGATGTTCTGTGAGAAAATCCATAATTTTCATTCCGTCTTCTACTTCTTGGGAAATGGTCATCTCTTGAAACTCACCCTCACTCTCTCCTGAACCCCGAAAGTCAAAGCGAGCAGCAATAATCTTATTCTTAGCTAAAAGTCGAGAGAGTTTTACAAAGATAAAATGAGGCTCCATTCTCTGGCCCCCAAATCCATGGAAAAGAGCTACAGCTGGGAAAGGCCCCTTTCCAGAAGGAAAATGAACCATCCCTCTTAACTTCTGAGTGTTAACTTCTATAGTTACATATTCTTCTCTTTTTCTTCCCTTATCTTCTAAAGACATCTATTTTTACCTCCTTAAAGTTTTCTAAATTATTTATTCAAAGAGATATATGGCAATTCTTCACCATTGCTTCATCCCATTTAACTAAATAGATTATGTATGTCAAATCCTAATTTAATTTTTCCGGTAATCTTTTTTTATCTTTGTTCGGTGCAGTTGAGAAGCTGCCTTTTGATCCAACATCAGTGTTACATCATCATGGAGCTGAAGAACGGATACTGGTACTTCAGTAGTAATAGGCCCATTCACTGCTTGATTAATAACACTGGCCTTTTCTCTCCCACTAGCCCAGCAGTACGATTCTTTTGGCCTGTATAATAGTTCCTACCCCCATAGTAATAGCTTGTTTAGGCACTTCTTTATAATCACTAAAAAAGTGAGTATTGACTTGGATGGTTTTCGGAGATAAATTCACCAAGTGAGTCTTAGGGCTTAAACCCATATCGGGCTCATTAAAACCAATATGACCATTGACCTCAATCCCCAAAATTTGCAGGTCAATTCCCCCGGCTCTTTGAATTGCTTCTTTATATTGTTGACATTCCTTTTCGATATTTTTAGTAACCCCATTTAATAGATGAATATTTTCTCGTTTAAGATTAATATGTTTAAAAAAGATGTTCCACATAAAAAAGTAATAACTTTGCGGATGTTTTGGAGGTAGGTCATAGTATTCATCCAAATTAAAGGTCATACCTCCGAAAAATCTAATTCTTCTTCCCGATGCCTTCGAATCAATTCTTTATACATACCAACAGGAGTACACCTGTAGCTAAACCTAAGACTATATTCTTTTTCTTAATAATTTGTGAAGCCAGCAACTGAGCTGCGTAGCAACTTAATTCTTTATAATCTTTTACTAAAACTATTTTCATATCTGTTCTCTATGATTAGCTTATGCCCACCTTGAAGCCATAAAAGTGTTTTTATTAACCGTTCAACATATAATAAGTTCGTAGAAGCCAACTTATGTTTTGGGGAAAAAACTTGTGTCCTAAAAATTGAGACACCCCCATCGTTTCGCTCTAAACCAACAGCAAGGGGCAGCTCTTTTCCTGAAGAACGAACCGCATCCAGAAAAGCATGATTCCATAAAATAGCTGGACAAAAGCCACCATCAAGCGGCAATGCCACTCTTGGTTTTATCAAGGGAATTGAATTATAAAACATAATTTAATTATAACCTCTCTTTATAAATATGGTTGCAAAAATTTCTTTGCTTCTAATATATCTTTCTTCTGTTGCTCCCCCGATATCTCTCGTTCTATAGTTATAGGTCCTTGAAAACCTTTCTCTTTTAACCTAGAGATTAGCAGAGGAAAATCAACCTCACCTTTTCCAACGGGAACTTCAATCCCCAGCCCCTCATCACGATTGGGCCAGAGGGCATCTTTTGCATGCATACTTCTTACATATTCCCCAAGAATTTCCACCGCATCTAAAGGATGAGCCATACCATAGAGAATTAAATTAGCTGGGTCTAAATTTACATAAGCATTACTACCAATATCAATTATCATCCTTTTAAGTGTTGATGGTAATTCCTGCCCAGTTTCAAAACAGAATATCTGACCGTTTTTTTGGCAATATTCGACAAATTTCTTCATTACCGGGACAAATTCCAAATACAAAGGGCTTTTCGGATCATTTGGTATAAAACCAACGTGAGAAGTAATGCTTTTTACTCCTATTTCACAGATCATATCAGAAAATTTTTTTGCTAGTTCTAATCTTTTTTTACGATACTCCTCAGGGATAAAACCTACTGTTGAAACTCCTTCTTCTGTTCTATTGTAAATCTGCCCCTCAAATATCAAAAAGAAAGAACTTATTTCAATACCAAACTCTGCTGAAGCCTTTCTTATGTCTTTTGGTTTCAGTTTATCTATCATAAATTCTGCTGTACAGGAAACCTGACAAGTTTGCATTCCTAACTTAGCTACTTCTTCAAAACTCTCTTTTATGTTTTCAGTAATGAGAACCATCGTACCAAGTTTCATCTTCATAACAAAATTTCCTTTCCAATCTCTGCTGATTTTATTTCTTGAAGAACAATTTCTAAAGATTCTTTTGCATCTTCAGGTGTCACTCTTTCAGGGTATTTATTATTTTGTAAACATTCAATCCAATATTTTATTTCATTATAATAACCGCGAATTTCAGATATATTCCCATCAGTATCAATAGAATTTATTTTATCTTTTGTAATATTTAAAAGCTCTGAATTTTTCTCTTTATATATTATTAACGGTTGAGTTTTTGAATTATATTCAATAACTGTTCCATCTTCGAATACTCCTCTTATTTCTTGCATGAATCCGTAAGATTTACTTAAATCCCAACCCCCTTCAGCGTTTACTATCGTATCTCTATATCTATATGCTGAACATATATGTTGCCATCCTTTTTTATCATTTTTCCCTAAAGAATAAACTGATTTCGGTTTTCCTAATAAATAATAAATATAATCTACATCATGGATATGAAGATCAAGTGCAGCACTGCCACTTCTATTAGGGTCAAAATACCAATTATCCCATGCATATATAGGAGGCGCGCTAATACGAGTACATTTAAGAACTTTTAATTTACCAAATTTTTTTGAATCTACAATCCTCTTAAACTCAATATATTCTGGCCAAAAACGCAAAACCATACCAATCATCAATTTTACTTTTGCCTCTTTTATCTTTGTAATTATTTCTTCGCTATCTTTTAAATTAAGTGTAAACGGCTTCTCGCAAAATATATCCTTTTTAGCATTACAACATTTTAAAATAAATTCTTTATGCAAATATGTCGGAAGACAAATATCTATAGCATCAATTTCACTACAATTTATCAGTTCATCTGAATCGGCAAAAAACTTCGATTTGGTTAGATTTACAATCTTTTCTGCACGTTCCGTACTTATATCTGAAACGCCTACAACCTTAACATCTTCCAAAATATTATAGCAATTAGCATGTACTGTTCCCATAAACCCACAACCAATAATTCCAACTTTTATCATAATATTTTTCTCCTAATTTTATAAATATATTTTTTCTCCGGATTCTATCGATTTGTTTGCTGCCAATGTTGCAATTAAAGTTTTTAAAGCATCGGAATAATTACATTTAATCTTCGAATCATCTTTAGTTTTTACTGAATTAATAAATATAACATCCTCTTCCCAATATCCATCTATTTTTGAATTAATAGTTTCTGTTTTACCATTAGTAATTATCTTTAAAGTATCCAATGAATATATCTTTAAATGCATATTTTTTACTATAATTTCCAATTTTGGAAACCAACCCGAAAGAAGACAAGTAGAATTTATGCAACCAATTGCTTTATTTTTAAAATGTAAATTTACAGAACTTGCTTCATTAATATTATAATTACAATGACTAATTGTACCTTTATATCCTTGAGCGAAAATCATATCTATTTCTCCAACAAGATATCGAGAAAGATCAATTATGTGTGTAGTTTGTTCTACTATTTGGCCTCCGGATTTTTCTTTTATAGTCCACCAGTCCACAGGTGCAACTCCGCCAAAATATTTACCACACACTAAAGCAACTTTTTTGCCTTTTAATAACTCTTTTGCCTTTTCAACTATATCTAAATATCTGAAAACATAACCTACACTTACTATAATCCCATTTTTCTTAATAGTTTTTTCTGTATCCTTCGCTTCATCTATATTTAGTCCAATAGGTTTCTCGATAAAAATATTTATTCCCTTTTTTGCGGCTAAAGATTCAATGGACGAATGAGCAAAAGGGGGAACACAAATATAACAACCATCCAACCTTTCCTCATCGAACATTTTTTTGTAATCACAATATACTTTTGCATTAAATTTTTTGGCTTCTTTTTCTGCTCTTCCCAAAAGAATATCACATATTGACACAACTTCTACTTCTTCCATCTCTGAAAGATTTTTCATATGAATACGAGCTATCGTTCCACTCCCTACAAAACCAATTCTTAGTGGCATTTTATTTATCCCCTCTATTTAATATTTTGTCCATACTAATCGATGTTTCAAATATTAAACTTTCAGGATAAAATTTTGGAGGAAATAACTCAGCAATAATATAACTATTATATCCAATTTCCTTAAGTGCTGAAATCACATCAGGCCAGTTAACATCACCATAAAGGAGATTTACAAAGCCTTCCGCAGTGCCAACAGACTTTTTAAAATCCTTGACGTGCACTTTTTTAATCCGGCTCCCTAAAATTTTTATCCACTGTTCTGGAAACCCCATTTGAAGCACATTACCCACATCAAAGTAAACTCCCACATATGAACTGCCAATTGAATCTATAAAGTGCTTCATTTCAAGTGGACTAAGCAAAAATTTGTTCCAAACATTCTCAATGGCAATATTTATCTTATAAGTTTCCGCAATAGGAGCTAATTCTTTCAAAGCCTGGAATGAACGTTCATAAACCTTATCGTAAGAAACTACGGGGAAACCGGGCTTAAAGAAAACATCTACCGCACCGGGAATAATTAATATAGTATCTACTTCAAGCCAATTTGCTACTTCCAACATCTTCTCAACAATCCCCTTGGCTTTTTCCCGTTCTGAAGAATTATCGCTTGTCAGGGAATAATCCCAGAAAAGTCCGGTAGCCAAACTGCTTATTTCAACACCGATAGAACGAGATATTTTCGCAATCTTTTGAATATCTCTTTTGGTAGAGCTCAATGTAATTTCTCCTTCTTCTCCAATTGCTACCTCGATACCATCAAACTTTGCTTCTTTTGCCAAATTGAAACAATCTTTTAAACTCATATTCACAGGGAATGCCCACTGGCTGATACCTTTCTTTTGAGTATACATTTCTTATAACCTCCTTCATAATTAGTATTATTTTTAAAATAACATACTCAAGCACAAATAAGATTTTTTTATCTTAATTCTAAAAACTCTATTTTAAATGGTTATTTTAGATTGGACGGAAATCAATCCGTCTTGGTGGTGGATAGAGTTTTTTGCATTCTTCAATAAGTTCGGAACTGTATATAACACCTCTCTGTTTTGCAAGCATTTTTGCATTATACTTAAACCATAGCTCTGTTAATAAAACCTCTCCTTCGCGGATAACAGCATATTCATGTTCAAAAATCCCAGCGACAAAGTCAAGGTGTCCTGTTTCAAGGGCAGCAGCGCCGGCCATAATCTTTATTCTTTCTGCAGAAGCCAATTTGTCAGGAAGACCTTTGTAATATTCCCATGCCTTTGCATAGTCTCTTTTGTCATTTAACAGACTTATATATTCTTCAGCAAGAGATTGGTCACAAAATTCACCAAAAAACTGCAGTGCTTTTTTCATATACTCAATTGCACTATTAAGATTGCCCTTATTTTTCTCAGCAACAGCCATATTTCTATAGACCCATGCCGATGGACATTTTTCCAATGACTCCTTCCATACCACAATGGCCTCTTCTTCGCAGCCTTTCTCGTACAGCATTACACCATAATGAAGAAGTACATTCCAATTACGGTTTTGTGAATTTTCAATGCTCTTTTTGAGCAAAACTTCCCAATCACGCTGAATCATCCATGATACAGGTTTATCACATGCATCGGTTTCAGGTAATATCCCTGTGTTCAAAAGGCACAGCCAGGGATACTGTTCAGGTCCAATACTTGATAATGGGAACATAAAACCATCAAGCATATTTTTTTTACCCGCGTTCTGCATTCGTAATAATTCTAGAACACCCCAACCTGAGCCATCATGTAAAATTTCCAGTGAGTTATTTAATGAACATTCTTGAAAATAGCTATGGTTTTTGTATAAAGCTTCATAAGATATCAATTTTCGGATCTCCTCTTCAACAATAGATCGTGCAGCAAACCAATCTGTCTGATGTGCTTTATCTCTATCCACCGAAGTTATACCAAAGACCTGTGTCCACTCCCAGACCGCATGGGGAGGCATATCCATGCCATGAAGCTGTGTGGGGGCAAGACCATCTTGCATTTCCACATAGCCTTCACCCGGTACTGAAAGATATTCCTGCCAGTGTCTCCCCCCTGCGTGATTTCCCCAACAGAATATCTTACGATAATGCAGCATACTTGTCGAGGTTTCAAAAAACATTCTTCCATCCTCATAAACTGCTGCTTCCCACGGTGCTTTTTCATTATCAGGTACCTGAAAAAAATACTCATTAGAAAAACTAGATACCCAGGGATAGGAAAAATCCTTATCTGGGAGGGATGGCAATACTGGCATTTTGGATATACCATAATCTATTTGGTTATTTTGTTCTACAGCAGGATTGATATAGATCACTTCATCCGCCGGTGCAAATACACGCATACCTTCAGATTCCTCAACAGCAATGTTAGTCCACCAGTACATGGGTACGCTCTCATCTGATGGATTAACTATACTTGTATATAAATAAAGCATATTCGAGCCTGAAGGCAAGTGAAAATCAAGCTTCCAGAATACTTTTTTGCACCGTTCAAATTCATATATACGTAAAAAGTCCCCTTCTTTTTTATCCTTGACTTTGGCAACATATACTGGTGAGCATGTTGTAAAAGTATGTCCTATCTGTCCAATATTCCATTCAATCCCGCCAGAAAACCATGCATTCCTAATTGCAAGATTCGCAAGTTGAAAAACACTGTTCCTATATAATATATTCTTCCCTGTTTTTTTGTCACGCAAGGAATAAAGCCTCCCACCAAACTCAGGCAAAAACACAGCCTCAATAAGATCATTTTCCAGTATAATTTGCTTAAGGCAGATAGGATGGCGTCTTCTTGAAAATCTGTCCTGCATGCGGTAAGGCAGTACACGAAAGGCTGCCTCATAGCCCAGAAGCTCTTTTTTGTTATCAGGAAATGACTCTATCACTGTAGGGAAAAGGTTATGTTCCCGCGCTCTAAAAAAGGGAAGGGGGTTTTCTCCTTCAAGTAAGGCACCCTGTATAACAAAAGTTGAAACTCTTATAGACATCGTTTTCCTCCTTATTACCCTTTAATTGCACCACCTGTGATTCCGGCAATAATTTTTTGCGACAATAAAATATAAAGAATAAAAGTAGGTAAGAATACAATAATAACTGCTGCAAAAAGTCCTGCCCAATCTCCAACATAGCGCATTGACTGAATTGTGAATTGTAGTCCTACTGCAAGCGTTCTGAGCTCTGTTTTATTTGCAAATACCAAAGCCATAAAATATTCGTTCCATATTGCCATGAAATTGAAAATGCCTACAGTTATAATTCCGGGTTGGGCAAGTGGGAGCATTATCCGCCAGAAAGCTTGATATAGAGAGCATCCGTCTATTAGAGCAGAATCTTCAAGCTCCTTCGGGAGCGTGGAAAAAAAACCAGTCAAAAAATAGACGGTAAAAGGTACGTTAGATGTTATATAAAGAATGATAAGCGTAAACATGGAGCCTATCAATTTGAGCCTTATCATTACTGCAAACAAAGGGATAACTACCATAACTACCGGTATTGACATGCTTACCAAAAACGTGTTTATTAATAATTTGCGGCCTGGAAATTTCATACGTCCAATGACATATGCTGCCGGAGCTGAAATAAGTATAATGCCAACGCTCGCTGTGCTAGTATATACAAAACTGTTAAAAAAATATCTGGCAAAATTTTGATTAACTAATGCATTCCAATAGTTTTCTATATGAATACCACTTTTAAAAAGAGTGCCAGTAAAAATTTCACGTGTTGTACTGAATGAGGCTGCAAAAATCCAACCTATAATAACTATGCTGAATAATAACCAGATCAGAAGTAATATATAGACAGGTGTAAGTGGTGCATCTTTTTTTAAGATTGATTTTAAATTTGTCATACTCATATACATACCTTTCTAGTATTCAAGCTTCTTTTCAGGAATTGCCAGGTTAATTGCACTATATAAAACAACCACTAATATTGTCAGGATAGCACCAATTGCTGCTCCTACTCCCACATTTATATTACCGCCAGCTGCAAACATAGATGATCCGAAAACCACATTATATAAATAGTAAACCGGTGTAATAGTCTCAGGAACAGGAATCGGTGAAAACATCTGAGCCCATACAAAAAAGTTAAATGCGGCAACACTCCACAATACTATACAAGTCCTAAAAACATTTCTTATCAAAGGCAGAGTGATTCTGGTAAACTGTACAAAAATACTTGCACCTTCAAGCCTGGAAAACTCGTAAAGTTCTTTAGGTATTCTCTCCATACCCGCAAGAAGTATAAGCATAAAATAACCTACAGACCCAAAACAGAAAGCTATAAGCATACTTGTAAATATAAATCGAGGTCCGGTCCATTGAATATCTGCCAGGGCACGGATGCCCAATGCTCTAAAAAGACTTTTTAAAAGTCCAAAGTCTTGATTGCTATAAGCATATTGTGTCCACATAGTAGCAATAGCTACAGCCGAAATGGTATTCGGGAGATATATTAATGAACGCCAGAATGCCTTGAAACGCACACCGGATGTCAGGATAACAGCAAATAAAGTCGCAAAAAATACACTTATTATTCCACCAATAAACCATATTTTAAATATATTTATAAGAGACTGGCGGAAAAGTTGGCTTCCTATAAGATTTATATAGTTACTAAAACCAATGTATTCCCACAACGACATACCATCGGCAATACCTTTAACTTGGTAAAAGCTCATTAATAATGTACGCAGTACAGGATATAAAAAGAAAAAAAGAAACGATAGTAGTGCAGGAGTAAGACAGACCATTATAAATGTCCTGTTCCGCTTCATAAAATCCTCCCTAATGGTTTTCACAAGTAATGATTAAAGTGTGTATAGATCCCTATTCGTTTACAAAACATTTTATCTTGAAATGTCACCCAAATAATGATTTTCAAGAATGCATAAGAAAAACCTTATGCATTCTTGAAAATATGAAGGATTATCTATCACTTAGTTGCTGCCGCTTTCATATTATTTACAAATTTGTTTGCCGTCACCCCTCCTGAAATAAGTTTAGCAAACTCAGAGAATGCGATTGTTGTTAAATCGCCGCCATCCCATATATTACAAGCCCATGCATGATGTTTTGTAGCACCTTCAAATAACGGTTTTACCTCTGACAATATTTCAGGCCATTCTGTATCAAGAGTTACAGGCATACTAAGGGCTATATCAGAAAAGTCACCCTGAGTTTCCTTGTTTACAATATAAGTAAGAAGTTCAAATGCCGCATCTGCATTTTTGCTGTTTTTATTAATAACATAGCTCTGTGAGCCGAACTGCATTACAGTATTATTTTCAGTTGCATTGGGAATGTTAGGAAATGCAAATGCGCCCCATTTAAAGTCTGGTCCTGTAGTACCTTTTAATTCATTAGGCAGCCATGAACCATTCAGGTACATGCCGGCTTTTTCGAGAGCCAGTTCCTGCTGACCAGCCGGATATTTATTACTTGCTGCCGTCTCTGAAATATATCCCTTCTTGTAGAGGTCTTCAAATGCTTCAGCAAACTGAGCAACTGCAGGGTCTTTCCACATAGCACCTGTTTCGTCCTGCATAAGCTGTGACACCCATTCTTCACCTTTTAATAAGCCCAGATATTGTCCTGTAAGCAAATCCAAATATGCATCATCAACAGTTATAGGAGCAACTCCTGCCTTTTTTAATTTTTCACATACAGTAAGAAATTCATCCCATGTTTGTGGAGTCTTGTCTATGCCTGCATTCTGGAAAACATTCTTACTATAGAATATACAAACAATATACGCTTGGTTCGGTACATAATACTGCCCTTGATCCTCTGAAAGGCTGGATGTCCAGGTTACAAGTGCAGGAATCAATGTATCCTTGAATGATTCGCCATCAGTTGTGGTATAAGTCTTTGCAAAATAGTCATCTAACTTAAGAGTATAGTCTACACCAAGATTACCGGCAAGCCATTCGGGGTCATTTTCAAAAATATCAATATTCTCTCCTGCATCTAAAGCAGCTTTTAGAATCTTTCTAATGTCACGTCCGCTCCACTGAACAGTAACATTTATTCCTGGGTTTGCAGCTTCAAAATTGTTAATTGCAGCCTTGATCACTTTGGCCTGCGGCTCATTTTCACTCCACATGGACCAGTAAACTATTGTTTTTGTTCCTCCAGCTGCTGCCCCTGCTATTAAAGATGCGGAAACAACAAATGTAACTATCAGTAGCCAAATAAATAATTTTTTCATTGTAAAACTCCTCCTAATTTTAAAAATTAATAATGGGTACGATAAAATTTAACTCGGGATTTGTTTTAAGTACTGGTACCGCTACTAACCTAAACAAATCTCACTTATTTTAATCTCATAGACATCATCTCCTTCCATGGAAATTTTACCAGGCATTTTTAAAAAGATTACACTTGTTCTTTTTAATCGTTCTTCTATTGATGCCTGGTTAGGCTATACATTAATTTTCGTTTCGCACTAATTACCCATCTTTTTTTGATGTTTGATAAACAATTCCTAAAGCTTATAAGATAGCAAACCTTTTTAAATAAAGTTTTTATAACTTTTTCTCCAACATTATATATTTTATCCAGGGTTCAAATCCTATTTTTTTATAATAATCTACTAAATCGGTCCAATCAATTACCATATGTTTGTAGCTTTTTTGCTGAAAATATTGGATAATATTAACCATTAAATATATCCCATATCCCTTCCCCCTGCAATTATCTGCAATTCCTATCGGACCCAACCCCAGAGAATCTTTTTGCCATTTAAAACACCAGTTAATATTTGGCCCCAAATAGGATGATTTAAAAGTGTTGGTTCTGGCAAAACCTACTATATCATCAGAATCCCATAGAAGCCAATAATCCTCAATACCACCCGAGCCACCCGAGATACGCCCAATATTTTCAGCTTCAAAATACCAGCGTTCAGGGAAATTTTTTTCTAAGAATTTCAACAAAAAAGGGCTTGTTTTCTGGGTAGCTGTTTCTATGCGTAAGTTTAAATCCTTTTCTTTCAGTAGCACCTCTTCATTTATTTTTTGGGAAATTTTAAACTTAGAAATATTTTGATAAAGGTCATATACTACAACGTGCTTCCTAAAACCTGATTTTTCCAGTAAAGATAAATAATCACCCTCTAAGCTACTTGGTAGACCTGACAAAAAATTTTGAGGGTCTCCGCCAAAATGCACTTCCTTTATACCATTTTTCTTAAAATCCTCTTCTACTAATTTAAACAATTTGTCAACTATTGAAACAGCGTTGGGGATTTTTTTGTTCACAACCAACAGACTCACCCATCCTTGGTCTGTCTTGCATTTTTTAGAAATCGGCATTGTCAAATGTTTTGTTAACATAAAAGTAATTAAATTATCCCCTTCAAAAATACCCCAAGTATCAACGTTTACCCCGACGAATGGAGAAAAAATATTTTGCTCTACCAACCGTGGGATAATATAGAATGACGGGTTAATTTCGTTCCATAAATTTATCCCTTTATACACTTCATCTCTGGTAGTAATTCTTCTACATTCCATATAATGCTCCTTAAATAGTTTGAAAAAATAAAATCGCAAATAAATACTTATATTTTCAAAGTTATAGGCAAAACTCCCTGAGCTTTATGTTTACCAACTATTATTTCACTAACTGCTTTTAAATTAAATGGGCTATAATCATAAGTAGTTAAAAAAGTAGATACTTCCGGGAAAACTTGAAGATCATAGGGATTACAAAGGGCCAAAACAATAAACGGTATATTTAGGTTTTGTATTTTTCTAATTATTTTAACTTGATAAGGATTATGAATAGCGTTAAAACTGCAAACAATAATCCTATTAATTCCCTTTAATGAAGGCATTGTATCCTTGCCTTCAAAAAAAGTATAGTGTTCAACCTCTACTCCTTCTTCCTTTAAAAAATCAACTAATAAATTTTTATTCTCTATATCATCTTCTACTAACGATGAGCGTTTTAGAAAAAAATCTAAAACCAATATTTTTTTGCTATTGAACATATCAATGGGAATTAAATTGCTCTCGTCTTTAACTAAAGTTACTCCTTTTTTTGCTATCTGATAGGCAAGTTCTTCATCCATGTTTTTATCTATCTTTCTATAGTCAGAAATTGGTGGGTTTTTTAAACCAATTCTTTTCCCCTTCAGTTTAAGTATTCTTAACACAGATTGATTGATTCGTTCTTCAGTAATTCTACCTTCTTTTACTGCTTTAACTACTGCCTCTATGGCTGCAATTTGTTTATCTAATGTATGAGATACCAAAACTATATCACTGCCCGCTTCGATGGACATAACTGATCCCTCTATTGTACCAAAACTATCAGTAATAGCCTTCATCTCCATACAATCAGAAATAATTAGACCTGCAAATCCCAACTCCCTTCTTAGCAAACCAGTTAAAA
>Ga0265594_1000361_pt1 | contig 37608 bp, 42 predicted proteins | sample saktaG_11_FD_190147 | JGI IMG/M metagenome (GOLD analysis project Ga0265594, IMG submission 190147) | Saline water microbial communities from Sakinaw Lake, British Columbia, Canada - sak_2011_5_24_80m | ecosystem: Environmental > Aquatic > Non-marine Saline and Alkaline > Saline ... | reverse complement strand
TGATAGCTTAGGAATACTTGCCAGGCGTCTGTATCCCGGTATCGTGCTGTAAACATTCATAGTGCATCCATTATAACGTCCTTTCATAACTTCTGTGTGTGTCACTAACCTATCTGAACTAAATCAAGGGGCGATAGACATAGTGTGAAGAGTATATTTAGGTCGTAGTTTTGCTTTTTCAATCTTGCCCGTGTGGAATTTCGATAGCGGCCACATCGTAGATTTTAGGATGTTTGTAAAGAACCTATTCCACTTCAATGATCAGTGCATGACCCTGCTAGAAGAAAAATAGTCTTCGCGAGAGGGCCGGAATTACTATCAAGATGAGCTTTAGTTTGTTAGAATCTTGCCATAGCGGAATTGAAATGGATGTGGATAAGCTGTCATAATGAGATAAGCGAGGTGAACGATGATAAAAGGATATGATGTAGAAGTTAGGTTGCTTGCGGTCACTCCTGAAGCCGAGAAGCTAATAGAAAAGGCGGGGAGGTTATGCTGGGATACACAGGATAAAATAGGGACGGTGCCTGACCGTATCCAGAAATGGATGGAGGTAGGGCATGAGTCGATGATTGAGCATGCTTGCGCCACCTTCTATATCAGGGCTAGCCGGGTGTTAACTCATGAACTTGTCAGACACAGGATGGCAAGCTATAGCCAGAGAAGCCAGAGATATGTAAAAGAGAACGAACCAAGGTATATTGAACCTCCCGAAATTAAGCAAAGAGATGCATCTGTCCAGGAGGAATTTGAACAGGCGATGAGAGTTTGCTGGGAAGTTTATAGAAATTTGCTGGCTAAGGGCGTAAAGCCTGAGATAGCTCGCTATGTTCTTCCTAATGCCTGTGAAACTCAAATAATCTGCACGTGGAATTTTCGCGAGATTCGTCACATCATTAAATTGCGCACGTCTAAACGAGCACTTCCTGAAATAAGAGCGGTGGCTGGAGAGATAAGTAGAATAGCGAAGGAAGTGGCCCCTCAGGTATTTCAGGATTTGTGAGCGGTTATCCCCTCCTTATGGGAGAATACAGGCGTCTCATTGATGGAAAAACTTATTGAAGGGGCATGCCAGTTAGGTATAGAGCTTAACGCCAGGCAGGTGAAGCAATTCGAACTCTATTATCAAAAACTGGTGGAGTGGAATAAACAGGTTAACCTTACTGCCATAACTGGTTATCAGGAAGCTCAAGTGAAGCATTTTCTTGATTCCATAAGTGTGATTTTGGCCTTGACCAGAGAGGAAATAAACAAGGCCGGTTTTAGTATTATCGATATAGGCACGGGCGCTGGTTTCCCTGGTCTGCCGCTTAAAATCCTTCTCGACAAGCCAAGAGTTGTGCTCGTTGATTCAACGGCTAAGAAAGTAGCTTTCCTGCACTATATTAGCCAGGAGCTGAAATTGGATGGAGTGGAAATAGTGCGTGGCAGAGCTGAGGAAATAGCACACTTGCCCTTATACCGTCAGCAATTCGATTTAGTCGTCTCACGTGCTGTAGCCGCACTGCCTGCGTTAGTCGAAATAGCTTTACCTTTCTGTCGGATCGGCGGGAAATTCGTGGCTCAGAAAAAAGGCGATGTGGGGCAGGAAATGGGAAAAGCCACTGGAGCTATTGAGACTATGGGTGGCAAGTTAAATCAGGCAAAAAGAATAGAATTAAAGGAACTTAGTGACGAGCGTTATTTGATAATTATTGATAAAATACATCTTACGCCGGAGAAATATCCGCGACGCCCTGGCATACCAATGCGTCGCCCAATTTAGGAGGTAAGTAAAGATGTGGCGTAGAAGGGCTTGGAGATTTTATTTTGGGATTCCCTCTTTTGGTTTCTATTTCCATGGGAGAAAGCCACCTCCAGCTAAGGAAGAGTATCTTAGTATGCTTCAGGAATATAAGAAAGAGTTGGAAGAGGAATTAGAGGAAGTGGGTAAAGAAATCGAAGAAGTAAGGAAAAGTTCTTAGTTCCTCTTTAGAAAAGATTAAGAGGTAATTCGTCATTGTTTAGCAGGGCAGGGAGGAAGAACTTGGGCAATATAGCCGTGTTTGCTCAGGCTCTTTTGCTGAGAACAGGTGAAAATGGTGAGTGAACGGTAATAAAAAGAGAGAGTTAACACTAAAGCTAAAAAAATAGAAAGGAGTTAAAAATGAAACTAGTTGTATTAGGTGGATGTGGTGCTATGGGTTCTGGCATTGTGAGAGATCTTAATATGGGAGAAATCGGAAGGGGTAGAGAAAGTCATCGTTGCAGACTGTAATGTGAAAAAGGCGGAGCGTCTTGTGAGTGAACTGGGGGATAACAGGCTGGAGGTCCAATTTATTGATGTGGCGAATAAAGGAGAGATGATTGAGTTGCTCAAAACAGTTGATGTGTGTGTGAACAATGTGCCTATCCTTGTGGGTTACCAGATGGATATTTTTAATGCCTGCCTTGAGGCAGGCTGCCCATATATAGACCTTGGTGGACTTGGTGTTTTTACTAAAAAGCAGAAGAAGCTACATGGAAAATTTGTAACTAAGGGAGTTCCTGCTATATTGGGCATGGGATCAGCTCCAGGTTTTACAAATGTTCTAGCGAAGTGTTGTGCGGAGCATCTCGACGAAGTGGAAAAACTGAATGTATATTGGGGTGGAAAATATATCGGTCCGGAGAGCCCGGTATTCGTCGCTCCTTATAATATACTAACTCTCATAAGTGAGTACGCAGACGCCAACACCCAGTATATAGATGGAGAAGCAAAGACAATGCCTCCGCTCAGCGGTGCACAGTTTATAGATCTACCACAACCTTTTGGCAGAATTGAATTTGTTCATACAACCCATTCAGAAACAGCAACTATACCAGACGCTTTTAAAGATAAAGGGGTAAGGGAAGTTACATGGAGGCTCCATATGCCAGAGAGGTACGATGAGGTTATGAAGGCTCTCATTAGTGTTGGTTTTGGAGACAGGGAACCTGTAAAGGTGAATGGTGTGGATATTGTTCCAGAGAAATTTCTGGAGGCGTTGATAAATAGAAATGCGGAGAAAAATAAAGATAAAATACCTGCTCCTGCTTTTGGGGAAGCTGAGGATTATGAAATATACTTTGCAGTGGGAAAGGGAGAAAAAGCGGGAAAAAGAACCAAGGTTACCAGCACGTGCTACCAGTCGCCTGACAGGTTATATATGGAGTTTGGGGATGCAGCTACATCTATGAGTGCATCAATAGGTGCTCAAATGCTTGGCAGGGGAGAAATAAAGCCTGGTGTTTGGGGGCCGGAGGAATGCGTAGATACTAAGAGGTTTTCTGAAGAGCTGAAGAAGAGGAATTTTAAAATCACTGTGAGCGAGGAAAGGGTGATGTAACTGTAAATTACTGTTCTGGGAATAATCAGTTTTGGGCGCTTCACATTGAGTTTGATTTTTTCCTGTGCTTATTCTAAGATGTAGTTACTATGGAAAAAGCTACTTGGAAAACTAAAACTGGATTGGCTCAAATGCTAAAGGGTGGAGTGATTATGGATGTAGTCACCCCGGAGCAAGCTAAAATCGCTGAGGATGCTGGTGCCTGTGCCGTTATGGCTTTGGAACGAGTGCCAGCAGATATTCGTGCTGCTGGAGGAGTGGCTCGTATGGCTGACCCCAGTATAATTTCGGCCATAATGGATACGGTAAGCATACCAGTAATGGCGAAATGTCGTATTGGGCATTTTGTTGAAGCCCAGCTATTGGAGGCTATGGGGGTTGATTTTATTGACGAATCCGAAGTACTTACTCCTGCTGACGAAAACTACCATGTCTGGAAGCACGATTTCAAAATTCCTTTTGTCTGTGGCTGCCGTGATTTAGGTGAGGCATTGCGTCGCATTGCTGAAGGGGCTGCCATGATTAGAACGAAAGGTGAAGCCGGAACGGGAAACATTGTTGAAGCTGTGAGGCACATGCGGGTTGTCCAGGATGGAATTCGACGGCTCAAGGTTCTGCCTGTGGAAGAGCTGGTGGCTGAGGCAAAGAAACTTGGTGCCCCTGCAGAGATAGTCATAGAGATTCATAATACAGGCAGATTGCCTGTGGTGAATTTTGCTGCTGGTGGTGTAGCTACGCCAGCCGATGCTGCCTTGATGATGCAACTGGGAGCTGAGGGCGTGTTTGTTGGCTCAGGCATCTTTAAGTCAAGCAATCCTCCTGCAGTGGCAAAGGCTGTTGTCAAAGCTACTACTCATTATCAGGACCCTGATATTCTTGTTGAAGTGTCTAAAGGTTTGGGAGCGGCTATGCCTGGATTGGATATAAAAACCATACCTCAGCAGGAGTTACTGGCTACTAGGGGTTGGTAAGGGGAAAATAACCTTATTACAGTATGCAAAAGGTAGTTAGTGGCGAACTGGATACCTTGCTTAATGTTTTGCCACCCTATGTTCGGGGGTTACTTTACCAGCAATCTGATTGTAGTGATTTATTAGAGATAATTTTAGACCTGGGGCGTCCTCCTGAAGTTCGCTTCCTCCACCGCGACTTAATTCTAGATTCCAGGGAGATTGAGGGTGTTGATATCGACTATGTGGTGTCTCGCGTGGGAGAGTTTACAGGAGACAATCGTGCTGGAATCGAACGCACTCTTCACCGCATTTCAGCCATGCGAAATAGGAATGGCCAGATAATTGGCTTGACCTGTCGTGTGGGGAGGGCTGTGTTTGGCAGTGCAAAGATGATTCAAGGTCTTGTCGAATCAGGTAAAAAAGTTTTACTCTTGGGCCCACCTGGTGTAGGTAAGACAACCATGCTACGTGAACTGGCGCGAGTATTGGCTGATGATTCTAAGAAACGTGTCGTAGTGATTGATACTTCCAATGAAATTGCAGGGGATGGCGATATCCCTCATCCTGCTATCGGGCACGCACGGCGGATGCAGGTGGCTACTCCTGCCAGGCAACATGCAGTAATGATTGAAGCGGTGGAAAATCATATGCCGGAGGTTATTATTATTGATGAAATAGGCACTGAGCTTGAAGCTCAGGCGGCTCGAACTATTGCTGAGCGTGGAGTGCAATTGGTAGGCACGGCACATGGGAATACCCTGGAAAACCTGATAATGAACCCCACCTTATCTGATCTTGTTGGTGGTATCCAGACGGTTACACTGGGTGATGAAGAGGCAAGGCGGCGCCACACACAGAAGTCTGTTCTGGAACGTAAAGCGCCACCCACTTTTGATGCGGTGGTTGAAATTGTGGACTATTACAAGGTAGTTGTTCATCCTAGTGTGAGTGATGCTGTGGATACTATTTTGCATCAGCGACCTACGCAGGTGGAACTTCGCTGGATGGATGAGGAAGGGGAGGTGAGAAATAAGAAGGTACCATCATCTTCCAGACTGGATAATAAGCAAAAATTTGCCCTGAGCGAAACAAAGGAACTGAAAGGAAAGCCGCTACGGTTTTACCTCTTTGGTGTTAATCGTGTTCGGTTGGAGCAAGTTGCTATGGAAAAGCAAAGGGATTTGGAGATCATCGCCGATATCAAACAAGCGGAGCTTTTTGTTACTACGCGTGGCCATTACCGCAGCAAGGCACAGAAGGTGAGGGATGCTGAAATACTCGGTGTTCCAATTTATGTTCTTAAAAGCAACAACGTTGCCCAGATGAGACAGTGCCTGGATACTGTTTATCCTGTTGCCTCTGAGCCTGGCTATATTTATCATCTGCAGCATCTGTTGGCCAAGCGCCATAATAGCAAGGAGAATGCGTAGGTTGGTAATGTTGGTGACAAAGGGAAATGGCATTGTACTAAAGAGAGTTGGGGTAGTCATTGAGCTTATTTATCGTATTTGAAGGTGGTGAGGGTTGTGGCAAAAGCAGCCAGGTCAGGATTTTGTGGCGCAGGCTACTTCGGCAGAATATTGCTGCAATACTGACACATGAGCCCGGGGGCACTGCTTTGGGTAATAAACTGAGGAGAATGCTCAAGAGGAAAGAGGAAAACCCTATCTCCCCTGAGGCGGAATTGCTCCTTTTTGCTGCCTCCCGTGCCCAGTTGGTAACTGAGGTGATCCACCCTGCTTTGCAACAAGGGAAGATAGTTATTTGTGACCGTTTTGGCTATTCCACACTTGTTTATCAGGGTTATGGACGTGGGCTTAAACTACCTGATATAGAGATGATTAATAACTTGGCGGCACAGAATCTCAAGCCAGATATTGTCATCCTTTTAGATTTGTTATCTGAACAAGGCCTGGCACGAAAATCTGATTTGGGTGACCGCTTTGAATTAGAGGAATTATCCTTTCATCACCGGGTGAGGGAAGGATACCTTAAGATGGCGGCGTTTGATCCAGATCATTGGTTAGTTATAGATGCCACACTGCCTAGAAGGAGAATCAGTGACATTGTTTGGGGGAAAGTGAGCCAAATGTTACCTCCTTCTTATCGTTGCGGGAGCAAGCCGAACAAACCTCGAACTTCCTGATCCTTGCCGTCCAGGGAAAGCGGAGCGATTGGGAAATCTCGCTCATGATAAACTGCGTCAAGAAAAAATAGTGCTACAATCTCGCTATGTTCTACCTCGTGCGATATACTTGTAAATGTCTATGACTAAAGGAAGAGTAGCTGTAGCATTGAGTGGAGGAATGGACTCTTCTATGGTTGCCTTGTTGCTTAAAAATGCTGGCTATGAAACCATGGGGGTGTATATGCGGTTGTGGGATTCATCATATGCTCAGCGGATGGAATGCCGGGCTGAGCAGGTGTGCCATACTCTTGGTATTTCTTTCCATGTACTGGATTTACAAAAGGAATTTGAGCATTGTGTAATAGATTATTTCTGTCAGGAGTACAGGAGGGGGCGAACTCCTAACCCTTGCATTGCCTGTAATCAGCACATCAAATTTGGATTCCTGCTAGACAGGGTTCTTGCTTTGGACGTTGATTATTTAGCTACAGGCCATTATGCCAGAATTGAGAAGCCTGAGGGCATCTATCATCTGCTTAGAGCGAAAGATACGGGTAAAGACCAATCTTATTTTCTCTATACCTTAGACCAGAGGAAGCTCAGCCATCTTCTATTCCCTCTAGGGGACTATGGCAGAACTGAGCTTAGACGGATAGCCCAACGAAGGGGGTTACCCACGGCGATTAAATCCAGCCAAGACCTTTGCTTTATTGCTCAAAAGAACTATCATGTTTTCCTTAACAAGCGCTTCTCATGCATGCTTGGAGATGTTCTGGATACTCAAGGGGTGATATTAGGTCATCATCGTGGAATAGCATTCTACACTATCGGGCAAAGGCATGGTTTGGGAGTAGCCTCAAACATTCCCCTTTATGTAACTAAGATAGAGCCAGAGAATAATAGAATTGTGCTTGGCAACGAAAGCGAGCTTTATAGGCAGGAAGTTACGGCTAAAAATTTGAGCTGGGTAGCGGGGGAATTACCGTTTGAGCCTGTAGCTGTAAGTGCCCAAATACGCTATAAATCGAGAGCGGCAGAAGCTGCATTACTTCCTAAAGTGGATTCTGCCGATATTCGCTTTTTACAGCCGCAATGGGCGGTTACTCCAGGGCAGGCCATTGTCTTTTATAGAGACGATGAACTGTTGGGGGGTGGCATTATTGATTAGAAATTCTGAAATCTCTTTGTTGTAGTATTGTTACTACTGCTTCTATGAGCAGATTATCACTTTTTTAGAGTCTTTCTTAAATTTATCAACAGTTCATCTATCTCCTCTTTAATGTTGTAGAAATGTGGAGCGATTCGGATTACTTCTTCCCCACTTGGCTCAACAGCAGTGTTGTATTTTCTCAACTCAACACTTACTCTCTGGGCATTGGGGATTTTGATTGTTAGGTGAGACCTTTGTTCGCTGTTATATGGTGATTTTGTCTCAAAACCCGCGTAACCATCTTCGGTAATTCGTTGGGAGTAATAATCCAGCAGGCACTTAGTGTAATTTTCGATGTTCTTCACCCCAATTTCATTTATCATTTTGAGCACTGGCAGTGAAATGTAATCAAGTGGGAGTCGAGGAACACCTAATTCGAACCTGTTTGCTGTTTTGGAAAGTCTATGACGGCCCTTATTCTCCAGCCAATACGGGAATGTTTCCATAAAGTCTTCCCCGCTGAACCATCCTCTATCCAGTGATTCTAATTTTTCCACCAGTTTTTTCTTCACATACAGGAAGGCATTTCCTGTGGGGCACAATAAATATTTGTAGGTGGTACTTGACAAAAAATCGACGCCGCTTTCTTTAACATCTTCTACAAAATGACCGCTTAGTTGTCCGTCATCTATAAATACATATGCGCCTTTATCATGGGCTATTTTAACTATCTCTTTGAGCTTATCCTGTCTAAATCCAGTGCGGTAACAGGTACCTGTTAAAACTACCAGAATAGTTTTTGCATCAATGCTTTTTTCATAATCAGTTGGTCCTGGTCGCAGGTTGTCATAGTCAACTGGGCTGCCAATCTTTTGAGGTGAAGGGACAAACGAGATTTTGGCGCCTCTCTTTTGTTGGGCATAGCATGCGAATGATATACCAGGAAAGCTTAGAGCACTTACCACTATTTTGTTCCGCTTTTTGTAATCGAGCGAATTTAAGATTCGGCAAGCTGCTGCACTTGTACTCTGCACGAGTGCAATCTCTCCAGGTTCTGCGTTAATTATCTTTGCAAATTCAACTTTCAACTCTTCATGTGCATTCAGGAAATTGTCGAAATTTACTTCCGGTATTTCAGTGCTCGTGTTTTTGACATCTTCAATGGCTTGAACGCCAACATCTGGCAGAATCCCTATGCCGCAGGTTGCCTGGTAGTTCACCCCCCGTTTTATGATAGGGAATCTATTCCTGTATTCTTCAATTTTCATATGCTCACTCTCCTCGTTTTTCTGTAAAGTTTGCCACGTCTGGCTATTGTCTTAGATTGCCAGCCGGTTTAATTTCCTATGGATTGTGCTTAAGCAGCCTCTACTGGTTATTGGTGTGCTATGTATCACCTCCTTTAGCTGATGCTCTGGCAAAAGTGTGTGGCTCTTCACTATACAATTCTTTGGGGGGCTGCTGTCAAGCCAAAGCCGTGGCTGTTTGCTCCTTTGTGTGGGGGAGTGATAAGGGGAAAAAACGATCAAAGCCTTACCGCCAATGGTTAAGAGCTGAGAAAGTGGTATTATTTAATATATAGTTAGCCACAAAGATTCTTTATAATCCCCTCTCCTTCTCGTAGGAGCAAGCTGGAGAAGGGGAATAAGCCTTTGTGTGATCTCTCTCCAGAGGAGAGAAATTGCGTAAGATATTATGTGGAAGGCTATAAATCAGGAGACCTGATTTTCAGGATTCACTTTAGAGATATGTCGCAACCACCAAATCTTGATTGGGAAAATAGACTTAAGTCGCAAGGCTATGAGCTTATTGCGGGCATTGATGAGGTTGGGAGAGGAGCTCTTGCTGGCCCAGTAGTTGCTGCTGCTGTTATTTTGCCTCGCTGTAGCTGTCTTCCCTGGTTTAAGCTAGTTCGGGATAGTAAGGAGATAAGCTCAAAGAAACGTGAAACTCTGTTCCCTTTAATTCGAGGAGAGGTTACGGCTGTAGGTGTTGGCATTGTTTCAGAGAAAATCATTGATGCCACGAATATCCTTAAAGCTACTCAGCTGGCTATGAAGCAAGCTGTAGAAAAACTGCCGAGCCAACCACAGTTCCTCATTATCGATAGGTTGACTTTACCCCATTGCTCTATACCTCAAGAAGGAATAACCAGGGGTGATAAGTTATGTCTTTCTATTGCCTGTGCTTCTATTGTGGCTAAAGTTACCAGGGATCACTTGATGGAGGAACTGGATAAAATTTATCAAGGTTATGATTTTGCCAGGCATAAAGGTTATGGGACACGGAGGCATGTTTCCTGTCTGCAACAGTTGGGGCCTTCGCCAATTCACCGGCTATCTTTTGCTCCTGTTAGGACTATGGTTATGAACCATAGTCCTTCTTCCCTAGAGAGAGGAAATTAAGGTGCGGACGAAAGGGCAAAGTAATCTAAAATGAAGATGAATCGCCAGGAAGTGGGTAAACTGGGCGAAAAATTAGCCCGGAAATTTCTCAAAAAAAGGGGCTACCATATCAGAGAAACAAATTTTCGCTGTCGTGAAGGAGAAATTGATATTATAGCTCAGCAAAAAGATTGTCTTGTCTTTATCGAGGTTCGCACTAAAAGTAATTTGGACTTTGGTACCCCAGAAGAATCAATAACGCTGGCTAAGAAGAAAAGATTAATTGCCTTAGCTTCAACCTATATAAATACTCACCAGGATCTATCCTCCTTGTGGCGCATAGATGTTGTAGCGATAGAGGTCGACCAAAACGGCAAAACCAAGCGCATTGAGCTTATTGAGAATGCTATTAGCTGAGAGCTACAAAGTTTTACAAGTGACCTCTTCTACGCTTTTTATTTGTTTCCCTTTGCTGTGGTCTTTGGCTAGCAAATCCGGGTAGTTATAGTTGCTCCATTTTCAAGCCTTGTCTTTTTGCTACCTCTTCGTTAACAAGTTTCCCTTTGTAGAAATTCAGAGCGCCTCTCAATACTGGGCTCTCTTTCAAAGCTATGTCAAGCCCTTTTTCAGCAATGTCAATCAGGTAAGGCATATATGAATTTATGAGCAGCTTGGATGAAGTTTTTGCTACCAGTGAAGGGGCGTTATCCACGCAATAATGAATTACTCCCTCTTCTGTATATGTTGGATTCTCCAGCGTGGTATAGTGGCATGTCTCTATGAGTTCTCCTCCCACATCAACGATAACTCCTTTTTGTGGAAGAAGCTTTACGTGCTCCCTTGTGATTATAGTCTTGCTGTCTGGCATTGGATAGACAGCATTAATAAGCCCCACAGATTCCTTTAGTGATTTTCTAATATTCTCGTCATTGGAATAAAGCACCCTGGCGCGACCGCTAAATAGCTTGTTCAATTCTGCCATTCTCCGCAAATCGTTTTCTAAGATTGTCACTTCAGCCCCGATGCCTAAAAGTGTTTTTGCGGCGAAATAACCTACAGTTCCACCACCGAGTATAGTAATTCTGGCAGGGCCAGCCCCTGAGAAATTAGCTAGAGCAACACCTAGTGACGCAGGCGCTTCAAACAGTAACCAGGTCATCTGAATGGCAGCATTCCAGCCAGCAATTTCGCTCATTGGCACAATTGCTACTCTGAAGTTCCCCTCGCGGACTAACTGCTCCAGAGCAATTGTGGTGATTTTTGCCTTCTTTAAATTTTCGCACACTTCTGGTTCAAAAGCTTCAGTCAGGTGGAAAAAGGTAGAAATTATCTGGTTTTCATGGAGCAGAGAATATTCCTTCTCCTGGAGTTCCTTGACTTTCAATATCAACTCTCCACGTGACCATAGCTCATCCTTTGAATCAACAATTTGAGCCCCCGCTTTTTCATAGTCTTCATCTTCAAATCCAGAAAAGTGGCCAGCGCTTTTCTCCACTAAAACTACATGTCCTTTACCTACTAAACAATTTGTCCAGGCGGGGTCTATTCCTACCCTTCTTTCTCCTGGTTTCAATTCTTTTGGTACTGTGATTATCATATTAACCTTCTCCTGTCGTTATAGTTTTCTAGTTCATATACGATTTCCCCGCCGACAATCGTTTTTTCCACATTGATTGCCCTTATGTTATCTGGCGACACTCTAGTAGGGTCATCGGAAAGCACTACAAAATCGGCTAATTTTCCTACTTCGATAGAGCCTTTTATATTTTCCTCAAAAGATGCATAGGCACTTCCCATAGTATAAATCCTGATGGCTTCCTCTATCGAAATTTTCTGCTCTGCCCCAAGAATCTCTCCATCCTTACTTTTTCGTGTTACCATGCTTTGTAATCCGAGCAGAGGTTCGACCGGGCCGCAGGGGTTATCAGTACTTCCTGCTACTGGAATTCCATGGTCGAGAAAAGATCGACAGGCAAACATCATGGAAATTCTCTTCCCGTATTCTTTCATTTTCTCTCCGTGTTCCCAGATATATGTTGAAAATGGAAGCACTACAAGCCCCAACTCCTTTATCCTTTTTAGTATCGTTGGATTTACGACGGTGCAATGTTCGATTCGGTGCCTGTGATTCACCCTGGGCAATTTATTCAATGCTTTTTCATAGGAATCTAGAAGCATATTAATTGCTCTGTCTCCATTCGCATGGACACCAATTTGGAATCCTGCTTTGTGAGCCTCAAAAATCTCCTTATCTAATTTCTCCTGTGTTAGTACCAGGATTCCATAATCATCTGGTCTCCCTTCGTAAGGTTCGTACAGGGATGCTGTCCTTCCCGCAATTGCCCCGTCCAGGAACATTTTAGTGGCCCCAATTTTGAGCCTACTATTGCCAAATCCAGTTCGCAGGTTTAATTTTTTAAGATATGGCAGGTTATTGTTTAATGGCATCATGTAAACCCGTATAGATAATGACCTCTCCTCTAAAGCATCCTGGTATAGCCTTATATCCAGTGGGCTGACCATGGCATCCCCCACACTGGTAATCCCTCCGCTTGAGTATTTTTGGCACAGCAGATGAATTGCTTTCTTATCTTCTTCTCTTGTCGGGGGAGGGATCAGGGGTCTAAATATATCTTGAGCCCTTTCCCGACATACGCCTGTTAACTCTCCGTTTTGGATCCTATCGAACTTTCCTCCAGTAGGGTCAGATGAATCTTTTGTGAGTTTCGCTATTTTCAAGGCATGGGAATTTACAACACCTATATGCCCGCTTACCTGGGTGATATAAATTGGATGCTCTGTCGATGCCTTGTCTAAGTCCCAGCGTGTCGGATGCCTGTTCTCTTTAAGCTTTGTATCGTCATAGCCAAACCCTTGTAGCCATTTTCCTGGTGGTGTTGTTTTGCTTCTTTCCGCCAGGGTATTTACAATATCACTAATTGCATTTACTTTTCCTGGGCTACAATCAACTTGGAGCAGGGATCTGGCAACCTCCGTTGGGTGACAATGAGCATCGATAAATCCCGGGATTACAGTTTCTCTTTGAATATCTATTACACGGGTATTTGCTCCTACCAATTCTCTAATCTGGTTTGTTGTTCCTACTGCAACAAACTTTTCACCCTTTACCGCTAATGCTTCTGCTCTAGGGTTCTTGTCATCAACTGTGATAATGTTGCCATTTAATACTACAAGGTCCGCAAATAACATGTTCCCCTCTCTTTATAATTCTACCAATTTATTGTAAGTTTCAGGTCTCCTGTCTCTGTAAAATTGCCAAAGTTGTCTTACCTCCTAGATCATATCCAGGTCAACATCAGCGATAATTGTCTCATCTTTATTTTCTGACCCTTTAGCTATAATCTCTACTTTCGGATTGCAGATGTAACTAGAGCCATAAAACCTGCCAGTATTCCATGGTGCTTCTATCCCTACCCTGTTAATTGTTGCTATAAAGTAACCGTTAGCTACAGCGAGGGCTGGTTGATCAAGCTCCCAAAAATCAGGCAGGTGGGGTATATGGTTTTTCCTGCACTTCCCAAGCAATCTACCATCGGCGTCAATGATAGCGCAAGTATTATAATAAACTCCTGTCATCTCCTTCGCATACATGGGAACTATTAAAACCAATTATTATATAAGGATTATAGCGTAGTCGAGTGAACATTTTCCAAGAAATTTTGAGCTGGACCAAGGATTAGTGGGGTCTATGTAAATTTATGTGGCGAAGCAACAAGTAATAATAACACCGGGCAAGGAAAATAAAGAAGGGGTGGAGCTTATCACCGATGGCTAAGTGCATAGCTCAAATGGTATTATTTTAATGAGGCCATTGAGGTATGGTGAAGATGAATGCTGGTAAAAAACGCTGACAAACTGGTTAAGAATGCTTGTACTCCGAAACTGGCTGAAATCAGGGAAATTCTGGTTGAGTTAGTGAATAGTGCTATCGAAGCAGGAAGCCCCTCTTCTAGCATACGTAAGTGGGTGAAACTTGAAGCAGATAAGCTTAAGGTAGGGGATTATGAAGTTAACCTTAATGAAGTTGGGAGGATTGTAGCGATAGGCGGTGGCAAAGCCGGTGCGGCGATGGCGATAACACTCGAGCATATCCTGGGCGACCGACTCACGGAGGGCATAGTAAATATCCCGGAAGGTACGCTGCCTGAGAAGACAGCACAGAAGATCAAATTTGTGGAAGCAGGACATCCTATTCCCACTGAGTCTGGTGTGAAAGGAACCAGGCAGATGCTTGATCTTGTTGGTGGGCTTGACCCGCGGGATCTGGTGATCTGTTTAATCAGTGGTGGTGGCTCGGCGCTTATGCCTCTCCCTGCAGAGGGTATAGAGCTTAGCGAGTTGCAGGAGGTTACACAGCTTTTGTTAAAAAGTGGTGCTACTATACAGGAATTTAACGCAGTTAGAAAACACCTGTCTGCTTTTAAGGGTGGCCAACTGGCCAGGGCAGCTTTCCCTGCAAGAATCGTTACTCTGATTATCTCTGACGTAATTGGAGATAGGTTAGATACGATTGCAAGTGGGCCGTCTTGTTGTGATTTGACTACTTATCGGGGTGCTTTTTCAGTGCTGGAGAAGTACGAACTTGTGGGAAAAATGCCGACAAGCGTTATGATTCGCCTGAGGGATGGGGTAAAGGGCATGATACCTGAAACACCCGGGAGCGGAGAGAAATGTTTCCAAAAAGCCTGCTACAAGATTATAGCGAGTAATGTGAATGCTCTTGAGATGGCTGTGGAAGTTGGGAAAGCCCATAATCTCAATGTTCACGTGTTGACGACTGCGATGCAAGGTGAGGCGTGCCAGGTTGGCGATGCTTTAGCTCGTGTTACGCGAGAAGTGTACGAGGCAGGAAAGCCAATCTCAATTCCGTCGCTTCTGCTTTCAGGAGGCGAAACTACAGTGACTGTGAGAGGTAAAGGCATGGGAGGTCGAAATCAGGAGCTCGTGCTTAGTGCTGCACTAGGTTTAGCTGGTCTGGAGAATGCGGCTATCGTATCCTTTGGCACGGATGGGATAGATGGCCCAACCGATGCCGCTGGAGCAATAGCGGATGGGTGCACACTTTCGAAAGCGAGGGAGCTTGGGTTGGATATTTCCTCTTACCTTGATAATAACGACTCTTATCATTTCTTTAAAGAGCTTGGGGATCTGGTAATGACTGGGCCCAGTGGGACCAACATAATGGATGTCGCGGCCGCAATAGTTTTTTGACGTCAATTACTAACTGGCATTGTAGCTGTGCTACTACCGGAGCAAATTCTGTGGTGGCATGTGGCGTACTTTTTCTCGGAGGATTAGAATCGGACTCATATTTCCCTTTCTTCCTTTACGGTGATTTTGAAATGTCTTTTCTTTAATTGTTCAAAGAATTTGGCAGTATTCACGCACTCCTCGGGAGCCCAAACTCAAGGTGGTATTTCTCCCTTGCCGAGCATTTGAGCCACCACCGATGTGCCTATAGATGTTACATTTTTAGGGAATGTTTTGTAAGTCTGGGATAATTTATTATCAGACCTGTGAAGTATCTCTGCTATGGTCTTAATCTTTTCTCCATTCCTTTCCCCGTCCGCTATGGCAAAATAGAGGGAATATACTTTGTAGCCGTTAGCCTCTTGAGAACTGAGCGGAGGAATTTTACCTTTGTTTTTTACGACATTCCTGTCTATTAAAAGTTGCAGGAATTTCTCCGGGACAATATCAACGCCATTCATCTTTATGGGTTCTTTATCTGCAAAGCCGACACTCACAAGAGATTTCATAACCCTGTCGATATGGGGGAACAACGATAGCCGCCATGTAGCTTCTCTTACCCCTTTGTCCTTAAACCCTTTCGCGTATGGCATTGTTGCAGTTTCTGAATGGCTTGTATGGACAAATTCACATTTGCCGAACGGTTCTGGCAGGTCTATATACTGTTTACCGCTGAGCGGAGGCATTGTCTTTGCTTCTCCATCTATATACTGTATATTGGTGTCCGCGTATTCACTTATAAGGGTTAGTATGTTATAAGGTGGGACAAATACCGGGCTTTCCTGCCTTTCTTTCATTAATCCCTTTGCCTTTCCTCTTTGCAGGTACCCCAGGGATTCAGCTGCAGCGATGCCGCTAATTTTGCCTTCTTCCATAGCCGTACTTGCTTCCTCTACTCCGCAAACATCGCCTGCTACGTAAATGCCATTGATAGTTGTTTCCATTCTTTCGTTGTGCATAGGCGTCCACCCTCCTAGCTCTGCTATATGAGTGATTTGACATCCTGCTGACTGTGCTAATTCAGCCATGGGACTGAGACCTACCGCTATACATATTGTGTCTATCTCCAGTTTTCTTTCGCTTTCTGGGATTACCTTATTATCCTGTCCCACTCTTGCTATTACAGCTCCCTTAACTTCGTTATTCCCGAATGCTTCCTTGATTGTGTGGGAGGTAAGGATGGGAATTCCCAGTCTCCGAATTTTGCTGGCATGCACACCCCAGCCTCCTATTTGGGGAGAATATCTATTGCCGCCACCACATCAGCTCCTGCTTGAAGCAACTGGTAGGATACTATTAAGCCTACGTTCCCTGTGCCAACCATCAAAACTCTTTGCCCCGGCAGAACACGATGTAAATTCATTAATGTTTGCGTGGCGCCAGCGCCAAGGACCCCTGGCAAAGTCCATCCTGGAAATGCGAGAGGATTTTCTATGGCACCTGTGGCTAAGATTAAGTTCCTGGTGTTCAACTTCTCTGTTGTGTTATTACCATGCTTCAACCCCAGTGCCTTGCCGTTGTCAAATATTCCCCAGACCTCAGTGCTTAGAAAAATCTGGACATTCAGTTTTTCGCATTGCTCCAGTAACTCATGCCCAATATTGATTCCCCTTATCCCTGCTTTGTGCTTTTCGGAGCCGAAAAACTTGTGTATCTGTTTGAAAAGCTGACCTCCCGGCCTGGGATTTTCATCAATAATTGTTACTTTGACTCCAGTTTTAGCAGCTTCGATGGCAGCAGCTAAGCCTGCTGGCCCGCTTCCAACTATGGCTAATTCTGTTTCCATTGCCTGTTATGCCTTGCGCTATTAAGTGCCGCAGGTAAACGGCTGGTTTTCTTATCCCCCAATCATAGCTCTCTAAGTTTTTGTCTGAGGGGTATGCCTTTGCGAATGTTAAAACAACGCTCTAATTCTTGTTTCTACTATTTTCCCTCGCGCTGACGAATTATGATATCGATACTTCTTTTGAACACGTTTCGTTGAATTTCAATGGCCAGCCCATCTTGGACATCATCTTCAGGAATTTTGTTGGCTCAAGGCACTCGGCACAGATTACCCCTCTTTTTGCACTTCCTTCCATACACAACTTAGCTCCTATAATTGCAGGTAAAGCAACATAGATATTTGTAGTCCCGAATTTTCTATAAATCTCTAGCCTTTCCTCCGGAGTTGTATAGAGAGTGGGAGCAAAAGTTATCTTGTATTCCATATTTTGGCCTGATTTCGTTCCGCTTATTTCCAGTGCACCACGGGCAGCAACTTTGATTGGAAGTTTGGCGCTGTTCTCATCCTCAGTGAAGAATGTATCTACTGGGTGAGGCACCAACCTCAGCAGGACATCCCTGGGCACAATCTTGACGCCTTTCACCTCCACGGGTTCCGAACCTGCGAATCCTGTCTTAATGAAAGTGCCTGCTTGTTTGTCAACAGTATATTTAAAGTCACAGTATTTAATCCCTTTGCCTATGAAGTGTGGCAAGCTTATTGGTTCCTGATGTTGATGGTAAACAAGTGGAATGGTACCAACCGGGTCTGGGAAAGTGTAATCTTCACAGTTGGCATAAATAGGGTATTTTTTATATTCTCCACCTTCGAATATCGTGGGTTCAACTGCGTAGCCCCAAAGCGCTCGGAAAGGAGACCATGTTGGTGCCCATCCTTTAACAATCTCCGGCGAATTTATCAGGGATCTACGGCCAAATCGAATGCGTATTGCGTCCACAGTATCCAATTTGTCGCTGATATATCTGGCCAGGACATTAAAAACTCCAGGCGATGAGCCACAGCCCAGCAGGGCTGTTAAGCCAGCCTCTCTGAATTCGTTCTCAAGGCTGAGCGGCTGTTTTTCTATTATCTGAGACAGGATGTTATCTCTGGCGCGTATGTTCAAAACACTGGGTTCCCCAAAAGATGTGTCAACATAGTGAGCCCCATTTCTAAGCGCAGCTTGCATGATGTTAGAGTCGAATGCAGTTAACGTCAGATTTATAATCGCGTCTACTCCTTTGGCTGCTTTCTCAATATCTTCAAGCTTTCCTGCATCAACTTTCATAGTGCTGAGTTTACTGCTCTTTATCTTGTCTTTAACCCTGTTTGCTAGATTAATGTCTATATCGGCTAGGATTATCTCCGAGATATCTTTGTCTTTGGACAGAATTGAAGCGCATGGGCCACCTTGTGCTCCTGCTCCTATTATTAGCACTTTTTCCCCGCTCATTTTAGCTCCTCCTTTTCTTTGTTTTGTTTCGTTTCTATGTCAAATTGTACTCGCCTACGTGATTAGCAGTATATCATTTACTCTTCTCGTTATTTGGAATAAAGATTTGCCCCTAAGTGTCGTGGTCATTCTACTCGAACTACTACTACCTTCATGCATGTATTTTCATGTATGGTTGTAGTGCTTCAGGTATTAAAATTGTGCCATCGGGTTGCTGGTAATTCTCTAGAACGGCGATAAGGACTCGCGGTAAAGCTAAACCAGAGCCATTAAGAGTGTGGACGAAGCATGCTTTGGCACCTGGCTCAGGGAGGTATCGGATGTTGGCTCGCATGGCCTGGAAGTCACTGCAATTACTACAGGAGCTAACTTCAAGCCACTCAGCACAGCCTGGAGCCCACATTTCAATATCATATGTTTTGCAGGCAGCAAATCCAAGGTCGCCGGCACATAGTTGCACTATGCGGTAAGGTATAGCTAGCCTCCGGCACACCTCCTCAGCATCGACAACTAATTTTTCCAATTCCTCAGCAGATTTTTCTGGTTCGGTCAGTTTATAGAGCTCCACTTTATCGAACTGATGCCCCCTCTTTATACCTCTGGTATCCTTGCCTGCAGCCATCTTCTCGCGGCGGAAGCAAGCGGTGTGAGCGACATAATAAAGGGGCAAAACCTTGATATCCAGTACCTCATTGCGATGCAGGTTGGTCAGGGGTACCTCTGCTGTGGGTATGAACCAGAAATCATCTTCAACATCATGATATAAGTTATCACTGAATTTAGGCAGATTCCCTGAACCTATCATACATTCTTGTTTGACCATGAAGGGGGGATATATTTCTTTGTAGCCATGCTCAATGTGTAAATTAAGCATAAAGGTTATAAGCGCTCGCTGCAGGCATGCTCCCATTCCTGCAAGAACATAGAACCGTCTCCCTGATAACTTCACACCTCTGTGGAAATCTATTATGCCTAACTTTTCACCTAGCTCCCAGTGGGGTAATGGGGTGAAGGGAAATGTTTTTGGCTCTCCCCAGGTACGCACTACTATATTGTCATTCTCGTCTTTTCCTAAAATTACGCTAGGATGAGGCATGTTTGGTATCCTCAGTAACAGAGAATCAAGTTCCTTTTTAGCCTGGCTGGTTTCCTGTTGTAAGGTTGATATTTGCTCTCCCATGTCACGCATCTCAGTGATAAGTTCAGGTGGTTTCTCTTTTGCTTTTCCTAGCTGCTTGCTTGTTTCATTGTGCTTAGCGCGAAGCAACTCTACCTGCCGCAGCAAGTGACGGTAACGCTCGTCTGCTTTGAGAATGTTTTCCAGGGTGAAAGTTTCACCCCTTTTCTCCAGCGCCTGACGAACAAGTGTGGGATTCTCACGAATAACTTTAATATCGAGCATCTTTATTTCGTCTTCAATTGTGGAAAAAGTATAACTTCGCGAATAGAGTTTTGCCCAGCCAACAGCATCACCAGGCGGTCGATGCCTATTCCCAGGCCGCCACTGGGTGGCATGCCGTATTCTAAAGCCTGTAGAAAATCCTCGTCAGCAACCTCAACTTCCTCGTCACCAACTTTTTCCTTTAGTTGTTGTTGGAATCTTTCCCTTTGCTCCAATGGGTCATTTAGTTCAGTGAAGGCATTGGCAATCTCTACGCCATTAATAAAGGCCTCAAATTTCTCTACTAAGTGCTCATTGTCTTTCTTCCTTTTAGCCAGAGGCGATATTTCTATTGGGTAATCGAGAAGGAAAGTTGGTTGTATGAGGTTTGGCTCAACGAAGGCGGAGATCAATTTGTCGATGAGTTTGCCTCGTGAGAATTTATCACCAAGCTCTAGCTGTTTGCCCTCGCGTGCTGCCGCTGCTATTTTGGGTGCTGCAGCTCTTAGAAGTGACTCAGTGTCGGGGTAGTCTTCAAAATCAATACCACAGTAATTTTTAGTTACCTCACGTAAATAAAGTCTTTGCCATGGAGGAGCAAGGTCAATAGTTTTCCCACCACAAGTGATTTTGGTACCGCCTAGAACCTCACGAGCAATATGAGACACTGTTTCCTCAACTAAATTCATAATGTCATTATAATCAGCATAAGCTTGATAACATTCTAGCAAGGTGAATTCGGGGTTATGCTGGATAGAGATACCTTCATTGCGGAAGACGCGTCCTATCTCATAAACTTTATCGAAACCACCTACTACCAGCCTCTTAAGGTAAAGCTCCAGAGCGATACGTAGATAGAGGTCTTTGTCAAGTGCGTGGTGGTGGGTAATGAAGGGACGAGCTAAAGCGCCCCCAGCCTGTGATTGAAGCACGGGAGTCTCCACTTCTATGAAGCCGTGGCTATTTAAGTAATTTCTCATTGTAGCGATAATCTGGCTACGTAACATGAAGGTGGTTCGGACATCTTCATTGGAAATAAGGTCAAGGTATCTCTGGCGGTAGCGTTTTTCCACATCAGTTAGCCCATGCCACTTCTCCGGTAATGGACGAAGAGACTTGCATAACATGGTGAAATCCGATACCTCGAGTGTAGTTTCACCTGTCTTCGTTTGGAAAAGCTTACCTTCCGCCCCTACAATGTCGCCAATGTCGACTTCCCGAAGAAATTCATACTTCTCCTTGCCCAGAAAGTCACGACGAAAGCAGAGTTGTATTTTACCTGAGCCATCGCGGATATCAAGGAAAGCCATCTTGCCCAGAGAGCGTTTGGACATGGCGCGGCCAGCGAGGGACATGGCTTGCGATTTCTCCTCTTGTTGTTCGAAGGTAGTTATTGCTTCTTTGATGGTATGGCTGGGGTGATAAGAATGAGGGTAGGGATTTATGCCGCGAGCTCGAATTCTGCTCAGGCTGTCCAATCTTTGCTGGGTTATGTGTTCTAATCTCGAAGCCATAATTTAGATTTTTATAGCCTCCTTAGTTTTTTAGACATAAAGCTCAAGGTTGTTATTCTATCAGAAACTTAATGATAAATGTTGATAAAAAGAGGCAGCGTGGTGAGCATTTGTTATAATAAGTTTGTATTTATGGATATTCTAGCTACGCTTAATCCTGCCCAGAGAAAAGCCGTGGAAACAACTGAAGGCCCTGTGCTTATCTTAGCTGGACCTGGGAGTGGCAAAACCAAGGTAGTTATCCACCGAATTGCTTATCTGATTAAAGTTTGTGGTGTTAATCCGTATCGTATTATGGCAGTTACATTTACTAATAAAGCTGCCAGGGAAATGCAGCAGAGATTAGAGTTGCTTTTAGACCATGAAATTGATGCCTTAACCATGGGTACTTTCCACGCTAGCTGTAGTCGCATTCTCCGCCGTGAAGGCGAAGCTATAGGCATTAAGCCAGGATTTGTTATCTATGATGAGGAAGACCAATTGAACTTGATAAAACAAAGTCTCCAGGAAATAAATCTTGACCCCAAGCAATATACTCCACGCACTTTGCTGACAGCCATTAGCGCTGCTAAGAATTGTCTTATTGCTCCCAGGGATTACGCCAGCCAAACCCATAGCCATTTTGAGGAGGTGGCCTCTAGAGTTTATCAACGTTACCAGCACTTGCTTACTCAAAGTGGGGCGCTGGACTTCGATGACTTGTTAATGAAAACGGCACAGCTATTCGATAGCCATGCCGATGTTCTGATGCGGTATCAGTCAAGGTATGTTCATATTTTGGTTGATGAGTTTCAGGACACTAACGCCATCCAATATATACTGGTGAAACAACTAGGTGGAAAATATCGTAATATCTGTGTGGTTGGTGACCCAGACCAGTCTATCTATTCCTGGAGATTTGCTGATTTGCGCAATATTTTAAGCTTTGAGAAGGATTACCCCGAGGCTAAAGTGGTGGTTTTAGATCAAAACTACCGTTCTACTAAGACTATTCTGCAGGTTGCTTCAGATGTTATTTCGGCGAATGTGCAGCGCAAGCCAAAAAATTTATGGACAGAGAATGAAGTTGGCTGTCCTGTGACTATTATCGAGAGTTATAGCGAGGAAGAGGAAGCTCAATTGGTGGTCAGTGAAGTAGAAAAGCTAGTTAATCAGGGGCAGGTATCGCTCAAAGACTGCGCCGTAATGTATCGCGTTAATGCTCAGTCACGAATCTTAGAGGAAATGTTTTTGAGGTATGGGACGCCTTATAAACTTGTCGGCGGCATACGCTTTTATCAGAGGCGGGAAGTTAAGGATATTATCGCTTATCTGAGGGTTATTCATAATCCTCACGATAATGTTAGCTTTGCGCGTATTATAAACGTTCCTGGGCGTGGTATTGGGCAGGGTACCCTTGGGCGGCTTCAAGATTGGGCTAGATTTCACGATGCATCTCTATATAGCGCGTTGAAGCATGTGATGGCGGAGAACTCTCTCTCCTCACGTATCACCCAGGCTTTAACTAAAGTTGCTGCCCTTATCGATGAACTTGTTGCTAAAAATCATGAATTAAACCCTTCTGAGTTAATGGATGCGATATTGATGCGTACGGGATACAGGGAATATATTGTGGCGAAAGATGATGGGGAAGAAAAATGGGATAATGTAATGGAGTTAAAGAGTGTTGCTAAAGAGTATGATGAACTTAATCCTGAAGAAGCTGTAGCTGTTTTTTTGGAGAAAGTTAGCCTGGTGTCAGATGTGGATAAATTAGACGAAAAAGCTAACGCTGTAACTCTAATTACCTTGCATCAAGCCAAAGGCCTGGAATTCGCTGTGGTCTTCATTGTTGGTATGGAAGAGGGGATTTTACCGCACAGGAGGTCTTTCGGTGACTCGTGGGAGATGGAAGAAGAGCGTCGCCTTTGCTATGTTGGAATAACTCGAGCTGAGAAACGGCTTTACCTTTTACGCAGCCATCGGCGCAGCTTGTTTGGCGGGTCGGTAAACTTGCCATCCCGCTTTCTTCAGGATATTTCACCACATCTGGTAAACCCTAAAAGGCTAGGAGAGGAAGAAAGCCTTGGTGCGCTGGTTAATGCAGGCTCCACATTGCTGTCTCGCGCCAGTACGTTGGATTTAAGAGTGGGTGACTGTGTTCGCCATAACAAATTTGGCGACGGTATAATAACGGATTGTCTCCCCAGTAAAGGGGATCAGGTGGTGACTGTGTCTTTTGAGGAAGCTGGGATCAAAAAATTGCTGCTCAGTTTAGCGCCTTTGGAGAAAATCGAAAAAGATTTTGATTTTCCCTCCTGAGTTGCGTGTTGCGTCAAAATAAACTGTTACCGAAGCCTGATAAGTTTTCACTTCTCCTTGTTTATTGATGGGGTGTTCTGCCGTATCCCAAAGGCGCTCCAAATTCTCATTTATTTGCCTCAGGAGTGAAACAGGATTAAGACTCCGATAGAGTTGTTCCAAGCTCTCTTGCTCAGCCCCAGCCAGCACTCCAGATACCACCAATTGATGATATGGAGTGTGCGCTTCATCATAGACCTTATGTACTCTAGCGCTGTCGCGTGTCTTAAGCTTCAGCTTGAGCGTCGGCTGAAAGAAGTTGATTTAGAGACGTATGAAGTCATACAGGTGATTGAGACACTCAAGAGCTGCATGGGAGTTATAGCGGCCATATCCCACCAGCCGACGCACTACTGGCCAGTTCTTCTGCTCAACGTGAGAATTGTCGTTTTTCTTGTAGGAGCGGGAACGGGTGAATTTAACGCCATACCGCGGGCAGTAGTTGTAGAACCAGTAGTTTATGAATTCACTCCTATTATCCGAGTGCAGGCCGAGGAGAGGAAATGGAAGGCGTGTTCTCACATGGTGGATAGCTGTCCCAACCCTTTGCTGCCCTTTATCCCACACTCCCTGGCATTCTATCCATCCCGTGGCCACATCCACCATGCTCAGTGTGGTGAGATAGAATCCCCCAAGGCTCTCTCCACAGTGAGCTACCGTATCAGCTTCCAAAAACCCGGGGTGATTCCGGTCCAACTCACCAAAGATACGTATTGGGATAGATGTTTTGAGTAAAGTCCCATGTCTGGTAGTGCTGAAGGGACAACGCTTCACCCTTAAACGATATGGATGCAGCAGCCTATCCGTAGTGGATGGACTCATCTGGCAAAGCTGAGTTTCTATATCAGGGAAAAGCGTTAATTCACTGTGGTGTTTGAGCATTGATATCATCTCTCCTACGAAGGGGTGTAACCGCCGTGAGCATATCCGGTCAGCGGCTTCCCATACCACCTTAAGAGTCTTGGCTGCTTCTGCCCCATACTTACGAGGTCTACCTCTTTTTCTACCTGAGGGAGGCTTCTTAGCTCGGCGCAGCAGGCGTATTGCTGCCTTATGGTGATGCCCAAAGGTATCGCAATCTCACTGCCTCGGTGTATTCTCGTATGCTGCCTCGTGTCATTTTGCCCCTCCTTTCGGGTAACATTAATTATGAGTCAATTCGGACACTTGACCGAGGAATGTGAGAGATATACAATACAGTCGTGTCTTTATTTGGCCGTTCAGTGCACCTTACGCCTTCACTATATTTATACGTATGTGTGCTTTCAGCCACAAGACCAGAAAGGGATCATGGCGATACGAGATATCCTGAATAGAGATTTTATATTGTTTGGTGGCAAAGGTGGTGTGGGGAAGACGACCTGCGCTGCAGCAACAGGTGTTGCCCTCCTTCCTAAAAAGACTCTGCTTGTATCCACTGATCCAGCCCATTCCCTTGGTGACTGCCTCGGACAGCAAATTGGCGACGAGATCATCCAGATAGATCAGGCTAAAAACTTGTATGCTCTGGAGATCTCTGCTGAGAAAACTCTGGAGAGATTCAAGGTGGACTACAGGCGGCAGATGCGTCGCCTCCTTGAGACCTCAGCTGGCATTGAGCACCTCACAGTAAGCGAGAGGGAGAAATTACTATCTCTCCCTGTGCCAGGTGCGGATGAGGTGATGGGACTGAAACGTCTCATGGACGTGATGGATGAGGGGAATTTCGATAAGTACATCGTCGATACCGCGCCTACCGGCCATACCCTTCGGCTTCTATTGATGCCAGACATATTCAACGAGTGGATCGATGTGTTTTACAACCTGAGGGAAAAGCATAGATTCCACGAGAGGGCTTTCAGCAGGGCAGACAGAGCCGATGAGTTTCTGCTATCCCTCAAGGCGAGCGCAGCCAGGTTGAGAAACCTGTTGCGAGCAGAAAAGGTGGAGTTTGTGGTAGTCGCTGCCGCGGAGCGCCTTGTCATTGAAGAGACTAAAGACCTCGTGAAAGAGCTCTTAGATTTTGGTATCCCCGTGAGGCACCTCATCGTCAATAAGCTTTTCCCTAACCTGGACGCTGATTTCGCAAGGGCGCGCAGAGATCAGGAACAGAAGCTACTACAGGTGATCCGCAATACATTTAGCTATCTGGAAATCACAGAAGTAAGCCTCCACCCCACAGAGCCCAGCGGAATTGAGAATCTGCATCGCTTTGCAAGCGTGCTATACTGTTAACTGAAAATAGTCCTAGACATAGATGGCTCCGAGAGCCCGCTATATAGGGAGCAGGAGGGAGCGGCCTAGTTTGGGGACGGTGAAAGGATGATGTTGAGACAGGGCAGTGCTCACAGCGCTAATCGTTGGTGGAAGGGTCTGGGAGCCGATTGTGGAATGATAGCAGAGGGGAGGAGGGTTGGCGTTGCCTTTGCCAGACCAGAGGTATACGAATACCTGGTGCCACAGGACATTGGCTATGCCATCCGGCCTCCTGCCAGCGAGGTACTGCAGAAGCGTATCAAGCATCTGTTTAGGCAGCCGGTGGGTAGACTGCCGAATAAGGCTATTGTTCGGTCGTGTTTTTCACGGCAAGGAGTGGCAGTATGCCAAAGCTAAAGCCATGCATATTAGCTGTAGATGATGATGTGCATATCCTGAGTCTGTTACGACACACACTGGAGATGGAGGGATACCAGGTGATTACGGCCGATAGCGGCGAGGCCGCCGTGACTGCATTTGAACGGACGCTATTGGACCTGGTGCTGCTGGACATCATGCTGCCGGGCCTCGACGGCTATGCCGTCTGCCGGCGCATCCGCAGTTCCTCCCAGGTGCCGATAATAATGGTAACGGCGATGGGAAGCGATGAGGAAATGGTGAGAGGGTTGGATGCCGGTGCCGATGACTATGTGACCAAGCCTTTTTCAGTAGAGAAGCTGCTAGCCAGGGTAAGAGCAGTGCTCCGCCGCAGCCAAGCTGCTTTGCCCATGTCATCCTGCGACGTCTTCAGGAACGGCAGCCTTGAGATAGACTTCGCCAGAAGGGGGGCAACCGTGGCCGGTAAGGAAATAAGATTGACACCGACTGAGTTTCACCTCCTCCGTGAGCTAGTGTTTAACATCGGAAAGGTGCTCACCTATTCTCACCTCCTGCACAAAATCTGGGGTCCAGAATACCAGGATGAAAGGCAATACCTGCATGTCTTCGTCAGATCCCTGCGCACCAAACTTGAGCTCAGACATCAAGGCCATGGGACCGTTGAGAGTATATCCGGCGTGGGTTATCGGTTTAAGGTTTAACCACTCTAGCACAAATGTAAGAGCTGCGGGCGATCTCAGAGGGAGTGCCCTTTATTTTTTGGGTCAAATCCTCATTCAAAATCTAGTCTCCACTAGTGGTTTCTAGCCATCGCTTAGCACCTCAATCACTATCATGACTGACAGCGAAACGTGAAGAATCCTCAGTGGCAAAGGCCACAGTAGGTGGTGCCTTGCATTAGAAAGCCATTTGATAACCGGTGGCGCTTTGCGCCCGGGTCAGGGCCAGTCCGATGGAGAAGCATCTTTAGTAAATATCTAGTCTTTTCCCTGAATCTTTAGATGTTCCTTAGTACGTGTATGCTTTAATTACGTCAGATGAAACAATTAAAGCATACAAAGAAATGGCTTACTGTCAAGGGCATTGCTGACTATTGTATGGTCGATCGGGTTACGGTGCGGCGATGGATTAAGGGTGGCAAACTGTCAGCAATCAAGTTACCCAGCGGCCATTATCGAATTACACTCGTGGATTTCAGGGACTTCCTCGAAAGGTGGCATATACCTGTCGAGGACTGTCTCTTAGATTCCAAATAAAGAAAAAGGAGGTAAACAGAAATGGCAGTACAAACGTCAATGGCGCCTTCAGGACTGGCCGAGGTTCTCGATCGTATCCTGGATAAGGGTATTGTGATCGATGCCTGGGTCAGGGTCTCCCTGCTCGGCCTGGAAGTCCTCACTATTGAGGCTCGCGTGGTCATCGCCGGTGTCGAGACATACCTGAAGTATGCCGAGGCAGTTGGGCTTACTGCTCCAGCGGCCTAAGACCAAAATGAGGGGGATTTTGCCAGGGTACCCTTGTCTCAATAAGCGTGCGTTGCCAAAATCGTACCCCGCAGTGGAGTTAAGCATAAGATGAATGAACTGGTTTTAGATATTGTCACCTGCTATGAAAACAGGATCTCCATGGTAGAAGAGTTGGTTACCGGAGAGTATTACACCACGACGACTCTCGATGCGAGTTTAGCTGCAATGGCAGAAGAGAGGGCGAAGTTAAAGACCAGTTTACAAGAGATACTGGCCAGGAATTGTTCTCTCCGCCGGAAGGACTTTAGCCCCCTGATGGAGAGGATTACTTCTGAATTTGAAAGTAGCAAAAGCGAATTAGAGAAAGAGCGAGAATATATTAGAGATGGGCTTAGGATATATCTAGGCGAGCAGAAGCAATCGGTAGCCTCTTTAAGGCAACAACTGGTTGACTTTGCCTGCGAGAAGGTAAGCGGGGATGCTCTTGTATCAACAATAGCCATGATTAAGGCTGCGTACCGGGAGAGAGGGCAGGAAATGTTTACCACGCTCCGTAACTTCCAGTTGCGCCTCGAGTCCTTTCAGGCAGAACAGGAGGAAATAAACCACAAGTTGCAAAGACTGGTGGAGAGAGGCGAATCTTTGAGGCTGGAAGACCTGAGGCAGCTTGAAGCAGCCGAGGCCGGTCAAGAGCGAAGAGCCGAAAGGGAGTTACGGCGACAGGAAGTGGAGAGGCTACTGGCCCACTTCAAGGAACGGCGGCAGGGAGTCAGCCGCCAGTAGAGGTAGTAAGAATTCGCAAAAGGAGGAACAACATGGGAATCGCATCAAGCATGAGGGACCTGACTCAAAATATTGCCTCCTCGCACGAGGATAGAACGAAGACAGTCGCGAAGGTGAAGGAAGAGGCGAGTCAGACAAGAGAAGAAGCCAGGGATTTGATAAAGGGCTTCCAAGCCTCCCGTGAGGAACTAAAGGCTGAATTAAAGGAATTTTCGGCTGCCTGGCAAGGGTTAACCGGCGGCAAAAGCAAAAATAAAGTAAGGAGGACCAAAAAATGGGAATCGCAGCAGGAATGAAAGGTATAGTTCAGAACATTGTATGTTCTCGGGAGGAGAGGGTAGCTGAGGTTAAGGGGCTAAAGAAAGAAGCTAACGAAATGCTGGGTTCTTTCAAGGCTTCTCATAAGAAGATGGGTGCCCAATTGCGGAGAGAATTGGCTGATGACAAGGCAAAAATGAGAGCCGAGGTCAAAGCCTTGCGGAGAGAATTGGCTGATGACAAGGCGAAAGTGGGAGCCGAGGTTAAAGCCATGCGGAGTGGTTTTCAAAGCTCTCGTAAGGAGATGAGTTCAGTATTGAAGAAGGACCTGGCTGAGCATACTCAGGGGGTAAAGGATGAAGCAGCCAGTCTGCGTCAAGAAATGGGAGCTTCTCACCAGGAGATGAGCGCAAAGTTAAGGGGGAATTTAGCTCAAGGTCTCGCTGCTCGGAAATCAGAAGCCCAACAGTTCAGGAAAGAGCTAGCCGATTATGACCGAGGAATAAAGAGCGAAGTGTCGGGAATGAGGCAAGAGACCAAGGCAGACTTAGGGGAAGCCCGAACCGCCTGGCAGGAGCTAACGCGTGGGGTAAAGAAAGACACGGTGAAGGCAACACCGGAAGCGGTGAAGGCAGAGGTGGTGGAAGCTGCGCCAGTGGAGGAGGAAACTACTGACCTGGAAGCGAAGTTGCTGGCGGCTATCACTGAGCACCCTGAGGGAATAACTCTGACAGAGGTTGCCGAGAGCCTGGGTGTTGCCCCTATCGTCTTCGGACGGGTGTCAAAAAAATTGGTTGACGAAGGGAGAATCCGCAAGGAAGGCAGGGTTTACTTTCCTGCGTCTACTGAATAGGAGGTTGCCGTATGAAAAGGAAATCGCCGGGCTATATCAAGCTCATGGCTCATAGCAGAAATAGCGCTGACATACCAAGGGCGCGTGATATTAGAACTGCCAGTTCATTGTTCATGACCAGGGAAGAGCGAGAGTCTCTCGAGTGTGCTATGGACTACAGGGCACTGGGGCTGGAGGCAAGAAGGGAGAAGGATAAATTTGCCCGTCAGGATGCAGTGATAGAGAAGTTCCAGGAAACATACTTTAGGGCAAGAGAAAAGCTCGCAGCGACGATAAACAAAAACAAGGCTATGATGGAGCTGAGACACGAACTGCAACAGAGACGCCGAGCGGGAGAAGAGCCTGTTTCACAAGCACCCAACAGTGGAGAGGTGAAACCACCTGCAGGCGAAAACAGTTTTAATCATGTGGAACTGAAATATTGAGGGAGCTAGGCTTAGTCTTTCTCAGACAGGTTAGGAGGAAATATGTATAGTCAAGTCGATGTGGTTGCCCCTCGACAGAGGGAGGATTTTGTGGAAACGTCCCATATAAGGGAGATGGCTTACCGAGCCATTGATTACATTAAGGCTGACTTCCCGGTCCACTTCAGCGGACCGTCTGGGGTCGGGAAAACTACTCTGGCTCTGCACATTGCCGCTCAGCTAGATCGCCCGGTGGTGCTAATTTGTGGAGACCATGAATTTGGTACGTCCGACCTGGTTGGTGGACTTTCTGGCTACCATAAGAAATATGTGAGGGATAACTTCATCCGCTCGGTGCTGAAGACTGACGAGAGCATGACCTCGTCCTGGGTGGATAACCGGCTTACCACCGCCTGCAAGTACGGGCTTGTCTTAATCTATGACGAGTTCACCAGGTCACGGCCGGAGGCGAATAACGTCCTGCTCTCGGTGCTTGAAGAGAGAATCCTTCCTCTCCCCGCTAGCAGAGGAGAGAGTTACTTGAAGGTGCACCCTGATTTCACAGCCATATTCACCTCCAATCCTGAGGAGTATGCCGGAGTCTATAAGAGCCAGGACGCCCTTCGGGACCGCATGGTGACCATTGAGGTGGGCAATTTTGACGACGAAACTGAAATCGCCATCACCCAGGCAAAATCCGGGGTTTCGCCTGAGGACGCCCGGCGCATCGTCAGCCTGGTAAGAAAGGTCAGAGAGGCCAAATCGAACAAACTCACCCCAACGGTTCGGGCTTGCATCATAATGGGCAAGGTTTTAAAATTAAGGGAGGAGACAGTACTTGGGAGCAATCACATTTTCGGGCAAACCTGTCTTGATATTTTGATGCCTGAGGTTCCTCGAGAGGAAAGGGAGAAAGTGAGACGGGTGATAGACGATGCCCTTGCTGTCTACTCTTAAAAGGAGGAGTGACATGACTGACAAAGAAGAGAACAAAAACAAGGAAAAGGAAGGGGATAAGGGCGAGATTGATTTCGGCGTTGGGAAGATAAGTTTCGGCGGGCTATTCAAGGGACTGGGCAACCTCATTGACCTGGCCGCCAAGCTGAATGAGGAAGGGGTTACGAAAAGTGGTGAGATTACGGGGTTGTCCAAGGGAGCTAAGGGAGTATATGGCTTGAGTATCAGGACTCTCGCTGGTAAGTCGGTGGTTGAGAGTTTTGGCAATATAAGGGAAACAGCCAAGGGGCCGGTGGTAGAGGAGGTTCGAGAACCAATCGTGGATGTTTTCGATGAAGAAGACCATATTCTGGTTATTGCTGAACTTCCTGGAGTATCTGAAGACAAAATCAAAATTGAACTGACCGGTGATATTTTGAATCTTTCCGCTTCCGATACGGACAAGAAATACGCCAAGGAGATTCTACTCCCTGGCAAGGTAAAGCCACCATCACTAAAGACTGCCTATAAGAACGGCATATTAGAGATTAAGCTTGAGAAAGAAGGATGACCGAGAAGGGTGTAATGTGGTGAGTGATAATGTTAAATCGCTGACGCTTCGTGTTGGTGAAGCGAAACCGAAGGATGTGGGGCGGGGTATTGCCCGAATTGACCCGCAGGACCTGGAAAGGCTGGGCGCCCATGTGGGAGATGTCATCCAGATCGAAGGCAAGCGAAACACAGTCGCCAAGGTCATGCCTGCCTACCCCGAGGACCGGGGAAAATCGCTCATCCAGATGGACGGACTTTTGCGAGGCAACGCCCAGGTTTCGCTGGACGAAAAAGTAAGCGTGCAGAAAACCAGCTGCCTGCCAGCTGATAAGGTAGTGTTGAGTCCCCTGACGCTGACCAGGTCAATCAGCAGGGAGAGAGACGCCAGATACATCGGTACCCTGCTGGACGGGCTGGCGCTGGTCGAGGGGGATACCATACGAGCCAATCTTTTTGGCACACGCAGCCAGGATTTTACGGTTGTCGGCACTGTGCCCAAAAGAGCGGTGTTAGTGCATTCCAAAACGAGAATTGAGGTTGCGGAAAGAGGTGAGGCCAAGGCCAGGGGTTTCAGGGTCTCCTATGAGGACATCGGCGGGTTGGGGAAGGAATTGCAACGGGTCAGGGAGATGATTGAGCTTCCCCTGAAATACCCTCAGGTATTTGAACGGTTAGGTATAGACCCGCCAAAGGGGGTGCTTCTCCACGGCCCTCCCGGCTGCGGCAAGACCTTAATCGCTCGCGCCGTCGCCAATGAGACGGCGGCTTATTTTACCCATATCACCGGACCGGAGATTATGGGTAAGTTCTACGGTGAGAGTGAAGCCCGACTGAGGGCCGTTTTTGAAGATGCCAAAGCACATGCGCCGGCTATCCTCTTCATCGACGAAATCGATGCCATTGCCCCCAAGAGGGAGGAAATGGGAGGGGAAAAGCAGGTAGAGAGGAGAGTGGTCGCCCAGCTTCTGGCTCTCATGGACGGGCTGGAGTCACGGGGAGAGATAATTGTTATCGGCGCCACCAATATTCCCAACTCGCTTGACCCGGCGCTGCGCCGTCCGGGTAGATTTGACCGTGAGATTGCTATCAGCATTCCCGACCACAGAGGACGCCTCGGAATTCTTCAGATACATACCAGGGGAATGCCTCTGGCTCAAGATGTAGGCCTGGATAAGCTATCTCAGATTACTCATGGCTTCGTCGGGGCCGACCTTGAAGCCCTGTGCCGCGAAGCGGCGATGAATGCCCTGAGGAAGATAATGCCCAGCATTGACTTCCAGCTGGATGAGATTCCCTACGAAACCCTGCTTAAGCTTGAGGTGACAATGGCCGACTTCACCGAGGCGCTCAAGGAGATAGAGCCCTCAGCGATTCGGGAGGTCTTTGTCGAGGTTCCGAATGTAAAGTGGGAGGATGTAGGGGGCCTCGATGAGGTGAAACAGAAACTCATAGAGGCAGTGGAATGGCCACTTAAGTACCCCGACCTGTTCCAGCAGGCAAAGGCCAAACCGCCGAAGGGTATTCTTCTCTCCGGACCGCCGGGAACAGGGAAGACTCTGGTTGCCAAAGCCCTGGCTAATGAGAGCGAGGTCAACTTCATCTCGGTCAAGGGGCCGGAGCTCATGTCAAAGTATGTTGGCGAGTCGGAGCGGGGGGTGAGAGAGGTATTTCGAAAAGCAAAACAGGCAAGCCCCTGTATTCTTTTCTTCGATGAGTTTGACTCGCTCGTTCCCGAACGGGGACTGGGAACAGATTCGCAGGCCACTGAGAGGGTGATAAGCCAGTTCTTGACCGAGCTCGATGGGCTGGAAGAACTCAAAGGAGTGCTGGTCCTGGCTGCCACCAACCGCAAGGACCTTATTGATTCTGCCATCATGAGACCGGGCAGATTCGATTTCATACTAGAGGTTTCGCTGCCTGATGAAGAGGCACGGCGAGAAATATTAATGGTTCACACACGGGGAAAGCCTCTAGCCGGTGACGTTGACCTCAAGTCACTGGTTCAGGGGACAGAAGGAATGGCTGGCTCAGACGTTGAGGCTATTTGCCGTGAAGCTTCGCTAAGCGCCATCAGGGAATCTATTCAGAGCGGACACCAGCAGAAAAAACTTGAGATTTCCCAGAAGCATTTTAAACTGGCTATGGACTGGCTAAAAAGGCAGAGAGGTGAATAAATGTCTTTAGAGCGTAAATATATCTACGGTATTATTGAGGAATCCAAGCCCATGAAATTCAGCTTCTTGGGTGTGGGAGATACCGAGGTGTACACCATCAATCATAGAGAGCTAGCCGCCGTGGTCAGCGATACCGTGCTTGAAGAGATTGACCCGACCCGGAAGGATGTCCGTGCCCATACCGTGGTTCAAGACGAACTGCTGAAGAATTGCAGCCTTCTTCCTATGGGCTTCGGTATGATAACGGATAGCAAAGACGACGTGCTAAAGTTGCTGGAGAAGAATTACCAGGAGCTTAGCCGCGAACTGGTGCGGCTTGCCGGTAAGGTAGAAGTAGAACTAAAGGTTTATTGGGACCAGGAGGCTATGATTAAAGAGCTTCAAGGCGGAAGCGAGGATCTCACCAGACTGAAGGCAAAGATAAATGGTGCCGCATCTCCCATTGAAGCACAAAGGCTGCTGGTTGAAGCCGGCAAACTGGTGGAGCGTATTACCCTGGACTGGAAGGCCAGGTACGCCGACCGGGTTTACAACGACCTCAAGGGACTATCTATTGATGCCAGGCTGAATAACCCTCTAGGTGTGAAGAACGTCCTGAATGCCTCCTTTCTGATAGGGAGAGCCAGGGAGAGCGACTTCCAGAAGGAGGTTTTCAAGCTGGACTCGCAGTATCAGGGTAAAGTTAATTTCAAGTACGTAGGCCCCCTGGCCCCGTATAATTTCGTCAACGTAAATCTGGAGCCGGTGAGTTGATAATCGGGTTGCTCTATAATCTTCTGATTGGCGTGCCAGTCACTCTCGGTAAGGAAATTATGCTGAAGATTAGGGATGACATTGATAAAGAATGTCTGGTAACTGAGAAGTCTATCAAGGAGAGACTACAGCAGCTCCAGCTACTGCTACAGGATGGAGAGTTAAGCGAGGATGAATACGAGGAGCTGGAAGCCCAGCTTATGGAGAGGTTGAGGGCAGTGAGGGAATATCAAAAAGGAGGTGAGTAAATGCCATTGCAAGCAACAAAGAATGAAGCCTCTGGTCTAGCCGATGTAATTGACCGCGTCCTGGACAAAGGACTGGTCATTAATGCCGATATCTGCGTATCGGTAGCTGGTGTCGAGCTTTTAGGAATCAAGATAAGAGCCGCCCTGGCTTCTTTTGAGACCGCAGCCAGGTACGGGCTGGAATTCCCCAGCGGTACCAACTATGAAAAGGCAGCCTGGAAGGAAGCCCAAGCAGGTAACAAGGAGGAATGCCCTGACTGCCTCAAGAAAGTCCCTGTTGAGGAGCTTCTGGGAGAAGGCGGCTGCCCCTGGTGTGGCTGGGTAAGCGCCAGGGCAAAGAAGGCTACAGTTTTGTCGGTCGAGGAGTTGCTGGCGAAATAGGGAAGGAAAGCAGGTCTATTATGGCTATTCATGTCGACGAAGGAAATCTGAAGAGCGGTGTATTAGGGTTGGCACTGGCTCTAGTTGAAGTCATCAGAGATGCTCTCAAAATCCAGGCGCTAAAGAGGATGGAGAGCGGGAGCTTGAGCGAGGAGGAGTGTGAGAGGTTGGGGAACGCATTGATGGAACTCGATATCGCCCTTGAAGAAATCAAGGAGGAGCAGGGCATAACCGAGTCGGTTCGGGCAGTGAGGGGCGGGCTGGACGACATTGTGGATGATGTTATAGATAGCCTAATCAACCCGGAAAAGTGGCAGGAGGAAACCGAAGAGAGGAGAAATGGTAAGCAGACAAGGACAGGGATATACGCTGGCGGTAGCTAACCCGAAGGGAGGGGTGGGCAAGACAACCACCACTATAAACCTCGGAGCGGCACTCGCCGAAAATGGGCGAAAGGTGCTTCTGGTTGATTTTGACCCGCAGGGGCACCTGACAGCAGGATGCGGGCTTAAAGCCTTGTACACACGCAGCGATTTCTCTCTTGCCGACCTTATATTGAGAGGAACTGTGGACCAGATAAAAGCCTTTATCACACCGGTGGAGAACTTCTGGGTAATGCCAGCACATGTGTCGCTCATCCGGCTCGAGGACGAGCTGGTGGTGCAAAGGGCTGGCGAGACCAGGCTTAAGAAGGTGCTTGAGGCTCTCAACGCTGATTTCGAGTTCTGTCTGATAGATTCGCCACCGGCGGTCAATATCCTGGCTGATAGTGTTCTTCTTGCCGCCGGGAAGGTGTTGGTGCCAATTCAAGCTGAGGACACATCAATCCGGGGTATAGAGGCACTGGAGGCAGAGATGCGGGAGTTGAAAGATATCCTGGATGCAAATATTGACATTGTGGCTATTGTACCTAACATGGTGACTTCTAACTCGGTGTCACAGAGAGTCCTGGCAGAATTACGGGAGAAGCGGCCGTTATTAGAAGCCTGCTGGAATACGATGGCCGGAGTTCAGATACGGAAAAGGGTCGACCTGGCCAAAGCCTGGCATGAGGGGAAGTCAATTTTCAGTTATAATCCTCGATGTGACGTCATCGACAGCTACCGGAAACTGGCAGATTTTGTGTGCCAGATGAGCAGATGATAAATGGAGAATAGAGGTCGATACATATATGGAGTCGCTGCCGGCGCGAAGGCAGTCAGACTGGGTCCTATAGGAATAGAAGGCAACGAAGTATACACCATCCCTTACGGGGGCTTTTGTGCCGTCGTCCATAGCTGCCCTGCCGAGCCGTATCAATCCGGCGACGAGGAGACCGTGAAGAAGTGGGTGAGGACGCATCAGGGCGTTCTGGACGAGTCAAAGAAAGCACTTGGCACCGTGATTCCTATGAGCTTCGACACCATTTTACGCTCCAAAGAGGATGCCATTTCCCCCGACCAGGTGGTAAGGGACTGGCTTGAGGCAGACCATGATCGGTTTCAAACCGTACTGGAGAGGATAAAGGGTAGGGATGAGTATGGGGTGCAAATCTTCTATGCCCCGGATTTAGTGGTAAAGCAAATCTCAGATGAAAGCCAGGAGATTCGCAAAATCAGGGAAGAGATGGCCTCCAAATCGCCGGGGATGGCATATCTGTATAAGCAAAAGGTCGAAAGAGCGGTGAAGGCTGAGATAGAAAGGCTTGCCGGTGAATGGTTCACGGACTTCTACAGCAGAATTAAGGGTCATTGTGATGATATCGTGGTGGAAAAGACTAAGAAGGCAGACAGGAATAGAATAATGCTACTGAATCTCTCGTGTCTGGTAGCGAGGGAGAAGGTGAACAATCTGGGAGAAGACCTGGGAAAAATCAATAATTTAGAAGGCTTCTCTGTCCACTTTACTGGCCCCTGGCCGCCCTATAGTTTTGTGGCTCAACCAACTATAGCTACTCCTGATGTAAAGGTGAAGTCTAATGCTACATAAATGTGGCTTTTGTCAGGGAAGAGGAGAGGTTCGCTGTTCCTTCACCCTTCCTTTTAGCACTTGTCAGGTATGTTCTGGAAAGGGCACAGTTTATGTGGAGGAGCCTATTATTACCTGTGCCTTCTGTGGAGGGACTGGTATGCAGCCCAATGCCTATCCTTATGCCCTGCTTACCTGTCATGCCTGTAGAGGTAAGGGTGTTGTTACCTTAAAGGAGCCAAGTGTGTTATGCCCCGATTGTTTGGGAAGAGGAAAAGTGATTGATGGCAGAGTTTACTGCCTGACCTGTAAAGGTAAGGGAAGAGTGGAAGTAAAGAAGGAATGCGGGGTTATTAGATAGAAGATGGAGCCCACACGAGATACGCATGCAACGCTGGTAGACCTTCTGGACAGAATCCTGGACAAAGGTCTGATGCTTGATGCCGACATTATCATCCACGTGGCTGGCATTCCTCTGCTGGGCGTAAAGCTAAGGGCTGCTCTCGCCGGCATGGAGACCATGTTGAAGTATGGCATCTGGCAGGACTGGGACGAAGCACAGCGAGCGATAGCTACAGAAGAGTACCGGCAGA